>Ga0233425_10000111_pt1 | contig 199211 bp, 169 predicted proteins | sample Watercolumn_Towu_2_FD_181712 | JGI IMG/M metagenome (GOLD analysis project Ga0233425, IMG submission 181712) | Freshwater microbial communities from Lake Towuti, South Sulawesi, Indonesia - Watercolumn_Towuti2014_140_MG | ecosystem: Environmental > Aquatic > Freshwater > Lake | place... | reverse complement strand
CCCCGGCGCCGAGGGAGTGAGCGCATAAGCATGGAGCTATCGCCCCCCGCCGGCCTTCGCGCGGCCGCGGCGCGCGAAGCGAAGCGCAGCGCGCTCGCCCAGCGAACGAACGACCGGAACGGCGGCGTCGGGTACCCCGGCGCCGAGGGAGTGAGCGCATAAGCATGGAGCTATCGCCCCCCGCCGGCCTTCGCGCGGCCGCGGCGCGCGAAGCGAAGCGCAGCGCGCTCGCCCAGCGAACGAACGACCGGAACGGCGGCGTCGGGTACCCCGGCGCCGAGGGAGTGAGCGCATAAGCATGGAGATGTTGCGGTTCGCCACTGCGGGCTCGGTGGACGACGGGAAGAGCACGTTGATCGGCCGCCTGCTGCTCGAGTCGAAGGCGATCTTCGAGGACCAGCTCGAGTCGGTCGAGCGCAGCTCGCAAGACCGCGGATTCGACTACACGAACCTCGCCTTGTTGACGGACGGGCTGCGGGCCGAGCGCGAGCAGGGGATCACGATCGATGTCGCGTATCGCTATTTTGCGACGCCGCGCCGCAAGTTCATCATCGCCGACACACCGGGCCACATCCAGTACACGCGCAACATGGTCACGGGTGCATCGACTGCCGACCTCGCCCTGGTGCTCGTCGATGCCCGCAACGGCGTCGTCGAGCAGAGCCGCCGTCATGCGGTGATTGCCTCGCTGCTCCAGGTCCGTCACCTCGTGCTGTGTGTCAACAAGATGGATCTGGTCGGCCACGACGAGCAGCGCTTCGACGAGATCGTGGCCGAGTTCTCCGCGTTCGCGGGCAAGCTCGACATCGACGACCTGACGTTCCTGCCGATCTCGGCGCTGAACGGTGACAACGTGACGGCTCACTCGCCGAACACGCCGTGGTACGAGGGTCCAACGCTGCTCCACCACCTGGAGCACGTGTACATCGGTTCAGATCGCAATCTCATCGACCCGCGTTTCCCGGTGCAGTTGGTGATCCGGCCGATGAGCCACGAACACCACGACTACCGCGGGTACGCCGGCCAGGTCGCGGGTGGGATCTTCCGGCCGGGTGACGAGGTCGCGGTCCTGCCCTCGGGGTTCACGACGAAGATTGCCGCCGTCGACCGGTTCGGCGCGTCGATCGACGAGGCGTTCCCGCCGGACTCGGTGACGATCCGGTTGGAGGATCAGATCGACATCAGCCGCGGCGACATGATCTGCCGGACGAACAACCAGCCGACGGTAACGCAGGACATCCATGCGCAGGTGTGCTGGTTCAATTCCGATCGGAACCTCGAGCCCGGCAGGGTCTACGCGATCAAGCACACGACGAAGTGGGCGCGCGCCAAGGTGACCGACCTGCTGTATCGCCTCGACGTCAACTCGCTGTCGCGCGACGAGGGCATCGCTTCGCTCGGGCTGAACGACATCGGCCGCGTGAAGTTGCGTACGACGCAGCCGTTGTTCGTCGACGAGTATCGCCGCAACCGCATGACGGGCAGCTTCGTGCTCGTCGACGAGGGAACCTTCGAGACGGTTGCCGCGGGCATGATCATCGGCGCCGACTAGGGGTGCGTCGATAGGTATCGGATACCGATACCTATCGACGCACCTAGAGTTGGGGTGTGGTGCACGAGGTCGCGGTCGCGGGTTTCGGCGAGTCGGCCGATGTCTACGACCGCTCTCGTCCGTCGTACCCGCCCGACGCCGTCGAGTTCTTCGTCTCGACCCTCGGCATCGGCGCCGGTCGGCGCGTCTGCGACCTTGCCGCGGGTACCGGCATCTTCACTCGCCTCATTGCCGATCGCGCTGCGTCGCTCGTCGCGTGCGAACCGATCGCTGGGATGCGGACGCAGTTGCGCCGCCACCTCCCGTCGTTGCCGGTCGTGGCCGGGACGGCCGAACACTTGCCGTTCGCCGACGCGACCCTCGACGCGGTCACGATCATGCAGGCGCTGCACTGGTTCGACGGGCCGGCCGCGACGGCCGAGTTGCACCGCGTGCTGCGCCCGGGGGGACGAGTCGGGTTCGCCTGGAACGCCCGCGACCGATCGATCGACTGGGTCGACGCGGTCTGGGGTGTGATGGACCGGGTCGAGAAGCGCGCGCCGTGGCGCGCCCACGACCGCGCTGGTGACGGAGACGAGCAGTTCGGCGACCCGAACGGCTGGACCGAGGGACGGGCGGGCGCGTTCCGGCTCGGCTTCTCGCCCGTCGAGTACACGCGCTTCTGCCACGAGCAGACGGTCACGCCAGAATTGGTCGTGGACCGCGTGGCGGGGGTGAGCCACGTGCAGGTGCTGCCTCCCGACGAACGCGCCGCCGTGCTCGACGAGGTCCGCGTGATCTTGGCCGAACACCCGGGCGTTGCGGGCCGTGAGTCCCTTGCGCTCCCCTACCGCGTCGACTGTTACTGGACCGAACGCCTTCCCTGACGATCAGACGATGATGACGCAACCGTCTCCGGCCGCTGACGCACCCGACGGACCCGACGGTCCCGACTTGGTCGTCGACCCGCTCGAGCGTGACGACGACTGGCCCGTCCCGCCGGGGCACCGGGTCGAGCTCCCGGGACGCGGCACGACCTTCGTCCGCGAGCTGAGCGGACCGCCCGGCGCGCCGACGTTGTTGTTGCACCACGGGTGGGGCGCGACCGGCGGACTCAACTGGTACCGCGTGTTCGACACCCTCGCGCAACACTTCCGGGTGATTGCGCCCGACCTGCGCGGTCACGGTCGCGGTCTGCGGTCGCGGCGGGTGTTCCGGCTTGCCGACTGCGCCGACGACTCAGCTGCGCTGCTGCTCGAACTCGAGGCAGCACCGGCGATCGTCTGCGGCTACTCGATGGGCGGGCCGGTGAGCCAGTTGCTCTGGCGCAATCACCGCGATCTCGTCTCCGGTCTCGTGTTGTGCGCGACGAGCGCGGGCTTCTTCCCCGGCACGCGCGAGCGTCTGGTGGTCCAGGGTGCGATGACCGCGCTCGCCGGGACGCTGCGGGTCGGCACGCTTGCGTCGCGTATCCCGTTCGCGGTCCGCCCGATGCGACGGTCGCGCCACGTTTCGCTCCCGGCGTGGGCGCAGGCCGAGTTCCGGCGCCACGATCTGCGACTGGTCATCGAAGCCGGCCATTCAATCGGGACGTACCACGCTCCGTGGATCCGCGAGATCGACGTCCCGACGACCGTGCTCATCACGACCAACGACCGACTCGTCGACCCGGAGTTGCAGTACGTGATGGCGGCATCGATCCCCGGTGCCGAAACCGTCGAGCTACCGCTCAACCATCTCGCCTGCACCGAGGACGAGTTCACGGCTCCGCTCGTCGACGCCTGCCGCTCCGTCGCCCGACGCGCGGGCGTGACGGCCGCTCAGCGCTGAGGCCGCTCGGGCGCCCGACCCGCGCGCTCACGTGCGGTCGGTCACGACGCGCACGCGGTTGATGCGATCTGCGTCGCGGTTGGCGTCGATGCCCTGGATCTGGATCAACTCGTCGCGCGTCGCCGCGGCGATCGCCTCGGCGTCGGCGTCGGCGCGGGCGAGCACGGCATCGAAGCCTTCGCTCATGATCGCCTCGGCCTCGGCGACCAGTGCGGCGACCATCTCAGACTCGGGAACGACGCGCACGATCTTGCCGCGCACGAAGAGATGCCCCCTGCCGCGGCCGGCCGCGATCCCGAGATCGGCGTCGCGCGCCTCACCCGGACCGTTGACGACACAACCCATCACCGCGATCTGCAACGGGATCTGACGATCCGCGAACGCCGCCTGGGCGTCGGTAGCGACCTTGATGACGTCGACCTCGGCCCGCCCGCAACTCGGACAGGCGATGAGGTCGACGTTCTTGCGGGCGCGCAAACCGAGTGCTTCGAGTAACTGCCGGCCGGCGCGCGCTTCTTCGACCGGGTCTGCAGTCAGCGAGTAGCGGATCGTGTCGCCAATGCCTTCGGCGAGCAGCGTGCCGATGCCGGCCGTCGACTTGACGAGGCCCGCCGGGACCGGTCCGGCCTCGGTGACACCGAGGTGCAGCGGGTGGTCGACGGTCTCGGCAAGCAACCGGTAGGCGTCGATCATCACCGGGACGTTGCTCGCCTTGACCGAGATCTTCACGTCGTCGAAGTCGACCTCACGGAAGTAGTCAAGCTCGCGAACCGCCGACGCCACCAACGCCTCGGGTGTCGCGCCACCGAAACGTTGTTCGATGTCGGGGTCGAGCGAGCCACCGTTGACTCCGATACGGATCGGGATCCCGTGGTCGCGCGCCGCCGTGGCGACCGCCTTGATCTGGTCCGGCTTGCGGATGTTGCCGGGGTTGAGACGCAGCGCATGGACACCGGCTTCGAGCGCCGCGAGCGCGAGCTTATGGTGGAAGTGGATGTCGGCGACGATCGGTACCGGTGACCGGGGCACGATGCGCGCGAGTCCTTCGGCCGCTTCGGGTTCGTTGCACGTACAACGCACGATGTCGCATCCCGCGGCGGCGAGGGCGTAGATCTGCGTGAGGGTGGCGTCGACGTCGGCCGTCTTGGTGGTGGTCATCGACTGCACCGAGATCGGCGCACCGCCACCGACCGCCACCGCGCCGACGTGAACTTGGCGCGTCGATCGGCGGGGCATCACGACCGAGAGGCTACGACGCCGTTGGTAGCGTCCCGGCCTCATGGATGCGCTCGTCACCGGAGGCGCGGGCTTCATCGGGTCGCACCTCGTGGATGCGCTCCTCGCCCGGGGCGACGCGGTGCGCGTGCTCGACGACCTCTCGACCGGCCGCGCCGACAACGTGGATCCGCGGGCCGAGTTGATCAACGGGTCGGTCACCGATCTCGACGCCGTCACGGTGGCGGTGAGCGGTGCCGAGGTCGTGTTCCACCTCGGGGCGCGCGGTGCGGTCGCCCGGTCGGTCGCCGACCCGACCGGTTCGAACCACGCGAATGTCGACGGCACGCTGTGTGTGCTCAACGCCGCGGTGGCCTCGGGTGCGCGCCGAGTCGTGTTTGCGTCGTCGTCGAGCGTGTACGGCGGGACCGATGTCGTACCTACTCCCGAATCGGTTCCGCTGCGGCCGCGTTCGCCCTATGCGGTGAGCAAGCTGGCGGCGGAGTGGTACACGATCGTGTTCGGCGAGCTGTACCCGATCGAGACGGTGGCGCTGCGGTACTTCAACGTGTTCGGGCCGCGCCAGCGCAGCGACTCGACCTATGCGGCGGTGATCCCCCTCTTCATGCGAGCGCTGCTCGACGGCGAACGCCCGACGGTCCACGGCGACGGGTCCCAATCGCGCGATTTCACCTACGTCGCCGACGTCGTCGCCGCGAATCTCGCCGCGGCCTTCGCACCCGCCGACGCGTGTTCGGCGCGCGCGTTCAACGTCGCGCCCGGGACCAGCCACACCCTGGTCGAGTTGCTCGCGACCCTCGGCGGCCTCGTCGGGGTCGATCCCGATCCCGTGTTCGTCGCGGCACGCGCCGGCGACGTCCATCGCAGCCAGGCCGACGCCTCGGCGGCCGCGGCCGCACTCGACTGGCGATCGACGTGGAGCCTCGACGACGGCCTGCGCGCGACTCTCGCCTGGGCCCGCGGCTGATCCCTCGTCGTCCCACGGCCGTGCGGCCGCTCGCCGCGCCCGCGACTGTGCCGTGTGCAACAGGCGCTGCCCGCCGCTCGGCGCGGCGAGGATGTCGCTCACGACTTGCAGGTACTGTCGATCCGAGGCCGACGCTCGACGGGCGTCGCCGGAAACCGACCTGGAGCACGCTGCCTTGGATCGCGAGCGCAGATGACGACCTTCCCAACCGAACTCGACGGCTCGCACGACCGACCGGATGCGACAGAGGCCGATCGGATGCGCCGGCACCTCAGGGCGCTGAGCGCGGTGAACCGTCAACTGCAGGCGCAACTCGAGTCAGGCGCGCGCCTCGAGGGCGCCGGCCGCGGCGACGACTCCGGTGAGCCCGGGGTGTGGAGCACACTCGCGATCCGCAGGGGAAGCTCGGGGAGCGGCTGGCTCGAACAACTCCAACTCCAGGGCGGCGGCGATCCCTACCTCGTGCGCGGTGCTTCGAAGGGCGTGTTCCTGGTCGAGGGCGTGCTCCGACGCCAGATCAAGTCCGGTCTGATCTTCGGCGCGCTCGCGCGCATGCTCGGCGAACCGAAGCTCGTCAAGGACAGCGAGATCGAACGCTGGCACGAGGGTCCTCCGGTCGAGGTGATGGAGGGCGGGACCGGCCCTGCATTCATCGTGGTCGGCGGACGACGCCTTCCGCTGCGTGGCATCCCGCTCCCCCATCTCGTGAGCACCGAAGAGATGTTGATGTTCCCCGAGGGTGAGGAACTCAACATTGCCGCGGTGCCGGCCCCGTCGTTCGGGAGCCGGCTCAGCCGGGTACGCAAACTCGCCAAACGCGAAGGCGTCTTGCGCGCGGGACTCACCGTGACGAAGCGGGGATTGCGCAGGTTCGTACCGAAGCGGTCGCCGAAGGCGAAGCCGAAGTCGTCCTGACGACGCGGCCTCGATCGACCCGACAACGCGGCCTCGATCACCGGCCGACCGGTGCAACTCGCTGCAGCACCACCGCGCGACGACCCTTCGCAACGGCGGGGTGTCAGCGGTAGAGGTCCGCGTAGCGGTGCGCCGTGTCCTTCACCATCTGCAGCGGCACCTGGATCGCCTTCTGGGTGACCCGGTAGACCTCGTCGCGGGCTCGGTCGAGCCGGTCGACGAGTTCGATCATCCCTTCGGGCTTCATCGGGTCGATGGTCCAGCCCGCCCCCGTCGCCCGGATGCGCTCGCCCAACGCGCCGTAGTGCGCGCCGATGACGGGCACGCCCGCCGCGAGCGACTCGCTCATCACGATCCCGAACGTCTCGGCGTACGGACCTGGGAGCAGCACCGCATGGATCCCCGCCCGGTGGAGCAGTTCGGGGAGGAACTCGTTGTCGTAGGGCCCGTGCGCGTGCAGGTCGATCGACGCCGACTGCTTCAGCGCGCCGAAGTGATGGATCTCGACCGGACGCTCCGCGAACGAGTCGGCGAGCAGGTTCACCGCGTCGAGACCCTTCTTCGACCAGCCGAGCCCGACGAACGCAATGCGGAGCGGTTCGTCGAAGATGAGGTCGTCGTCGGGATCGCGGCGACGCCGGCCGAGGCGGATCACCGACTCGTGCGGGATGAGTTCGACCCGGTCGGGCTCGAGTTCGTAGACGCGCAGGAAGTAGTCCATCGCGCTCTGGCTCGCGAACACCCAACGGTCGACGATGTCGAGGTGTCGCGAGACCATCACGCGGAACTCGTCGAGGTACTCGAGCCCGAGGTCCTGGATACGCGGCGACCCCGGCATCGGTGATTCGGCGGCGTCCGCGAGACAGCGCTCGCAGACCGAGAGGTCGTCAGGGATCCCGCACGGTTCGCGCTTCAGGTAGAGCAACGAGAAGTTCGGGCAGGCAAGGAACAGGTCGTGGACCGAGCACGTGATGGGACCCGGGAAGTCCCGCAGGACCGAGAGCGGTGCGAGCGAGTGCCCGATCAGGTTGTGGATGTGCACCGCGTCGAAGTCGAACAGGTCGAGGACCATCTCGAGCGCGCCCGCCGCGACCTCGTCGTACACGCCCGTGACCTGACGCGGCCCGCCCGGGAAGAGGTACTCCTGCTCGACCGGGTCGCCCGGACCGAGTCGCCACGACGTGCGGAGCACGAAGCCGTTGGGGACCGGATGGAGCACCGAGAAGTCGTACTCCTCGTCGAGTGATTCCATCAGCGTCTCGAGGAACTTCTCGGTGCCACCCGTCGACCCCGGCGGGCTGTGCATCAGGTGCAGGACATGGGGTCGATGGCCGGACCCGTGTTCCGCGCCGCGGCGCGGCCGGAGCGCGAGTTCGAGCGCACGGAAGCTGACTCGTAGCGGGTCGTGGGCTCGTTCACGCGTGTTCGTCGGCCGGAAGTATGGGTAGCGCGCGTCGATGACCGCCGAACTCCGCGCCCAGCCCTGTTGCTGTTCCTCGCCGAACGACACGCCACCGCGGTGATAGACGAAGGTGCCGTCGTCGACGAGATGGCGGAGCCCGAGGCGCGTCGCGCGCAGACAGAAGTCGACCTCCTCGCCGTAGCCGCGGCCGAACGCTCCCTCGTCGAGATAACCACAGCGGCGCAGCGCCGACGCCGTGACGTACATGCAGAACCCGACCCCCGTGATGACCTCGGGGAGCAACCGCAGCGAGTGCTCGCTGATGAACGCGGCACATTCGTCGATCCGCGGCCGCGGCTCCTCGAGCGCGAACGCGTCGATGATCGTGCCGGGCAAGGTACAGATCGAACCGTGGCTCGTGAGCGGAGTGACGCTCGCGACGTCGGGCAGCGCCGCGACCTCGGCAAGACGATCGAGCCAGCCCGCCGTCACCACCGTGTCGGAGTTCAGGATCACCACGTCGCCCGGCGCGGCACGGAGTCCGCGGTTGACGGTCACGACGAATCCGAGGTTGTGCTCGTTGTGCGACACGGTCGCCGGCAGGTCGGCGTGCGCCGCGGCGAACGAATCGACGTAGCGGCGCACTGCCACCTCGGGCGAGGCGTCGTCGATGACCACGAGTTCGAAGGGTGTGCGGTTCGACGCCGCATGCCGCACGACGGACTCGAGGCACGCGCGGGTGTCGTCGAGGCCGCGGTACACGGGGACGATGATGGTGACGGGCGGACGCAGGCCGTCCTGCTCGCGGCTCATCGGTGGTCACTCTCGTACATCGCCCATCCGATCAAGCGGTTGGCCGCCGCTCTCGACGCCGCCGGCCCGACCACGGTTGCGGCGTGGCGGCGCGCCTCTTCGACTCGCCGCTTGCGCCGGACCGGGCTGGTGAGGATCCCGTAGATCACCTCGAGCCAGGCGTCGGGATTGCGGACGTCGTGCACCACGGCCTGGGGCGAGGGATGCCCCTCGACGGCGCGCCGCGCGGCGAGTGGCATCACGCTCGGCGTGCCCGCGAGCCCTGCCTCGAAGGCGTCGCGCCCATCGTCGACGATCAGGCTCTCGGCGACGAAGGGGGTGTAGATCTGGAACGACCAGCGGGTCAGATGTTCGCCCTCGGCGGCAGCCCGGCCGATACGGACCCGGTCGGCACGGCGGAGGTTGCCGATGAGGTGATCGTGTTCGTCGTCGATCTCGATGGTGACGTCGTGACCGTCCGAGAGCATTCGCGTCACCGCGGCCACGACACCGTCGAGGTACGGCGGTCGCCGGATCGGCCCACCACCGAAGCGCCAGCCGATCACCGTCGGGACGGGGACCGCGGGTCGCACCGTCGCGAGGCGACCGAGCGCGGCGATCTCGCCCCGTGTGAACAACGTCGGGCTGGCCACGACCCGGGTGCCCAGCGTGCCGAGCCCCGAGCGGGCCGCGGCTTCGAGCGCGCCTGCGGGTGCCGTCACGAGTCGGCACATTCTCCCCACCTCGAGCGCTTGGTCGCTGAGGCGGAGCGAACGGTGCGGCTCCGCGGGATCGGCGAGGTCTTCGGGGCCTAGATCGAGCACGATCGGACGGGCCGCGTCGCTGCGCTCGGCGAGCAGCCCGCGGCTGCGGACGAGCGTCTCGGCGCCCGCGACGATCACGAGCGACGCCGCGCGGACGCCGTCGTGCACCTGCTCGTCGGGCGTGGCGATGGCGACCTTGAACCCCGCGACGGCGAGGTGGTCGGCCAAGGCGTCCATGCGGAGTCGGTGCCGGACGCCGTGGGCCGCCGACGGAGCACGAACATTGGTGGGCGCGATCACCAGCGTCGTGGGACGCACCCGTACGACGCGCTCGGCCGCGCGGCGCGGCGTGAGTTCGATCTCGACCCCGGTTGGCGGCGCGACGTGCGGACCGGCGACCAACCGCGAGAACAGCGCCGTCAGCGCCGCGAGGTCGGCGCGCGGGCCGATGCGCGCCCGCAAGCGTCCTGCGGCGCGCCCGATCTGCCACGGGACGATTTCGATCCCGCCGCTGCTCCCGTTGAGGTTGGCCACGAACTCGACCACGACCGTGCTGCGGTTCGTGCTGCACCACGCCGCGGCACGATCGAGCGCCGCCGCGTCCATGGCCACGATGATGTCGGGATCGATCCGAGCGACCGACTGTTCGGCCGGCGCGCACGGTCGCGTCAGGTAGGTACCCGGGACCGGCGAAGGCAGCGCGAGGCGAATCTCGAGGTCACGTCGCTGCGCGCGGTTCGCGAATTTGCGGCTCCACTCGGCGACGCGGGCGTCTTCCTCGATCCCGAGGAGGAGCACGACGAGCCGGCGCGGGAACGGCGGGCGGGCAAGTTCGGACGCGGTGGCGAGCGCGCTCAGCGGACGGTTCGGATCGTGCACCACCGCGCCGGCATCCTCGACGAGCGAGGCGCCAGGCACCGTGATGACACCTTCGCCGGCGTCGAACTCGACATTGCCCCGCAACAGCACCGCGCCCTCGGCCCGACCGTCGAGCCGGGTGGTGACCTCACGGAGCGGTTCGAGCGAGCGCCACTCGGCGTGAGTACGGCAGCTCACCCCCGGAGGGAGTTCGACGACCGGGGCGACCACGCCATCGATCGTGTCGGGCAGCCGCGCCAGTTGGCGCTCGAGGCGCGCCCTGACCAGGTCGTCGATGACCAACCCCTCGGGGATGGCGAGCCGAAAGGGGATCGCGCGCGCCGGCTCTTGGGCCGACTCTGGGCTCACGGCAGCTCTCGCTACGCTTTGGGCCGATTCGTTCGGGTCGGCGTCGGCACTGCTGGGGAGTGCCGGATCCGGCGCTTCGGTGGGCGCCGGGGCGGCACCCAACTCGTCCTTTTCCGACAATTCGGCCCCCAAGGATTCTGCCCCGGCGATTCCCTGACAGCCTAGGGACATCGTGCCGATGGGGCTAGTGAACAGCCACAGAACTCACCGCGATTCGACTGGTTGCGACGCCGGTCACAAGGAGATCCCCGAACATGCGTGAGCTGCCGCTGCCGAACTTCCTCATCATCGGCGCGCAGAAGTCGGCGACGCGCTGGTTGCGCCTCAACCTCGGGCTCCACCCCGACGTGTTCACCGCGGCCTCCGAGATCGAGTTCTTCAACAACCGCGACCGCTACGAACAACAAGGCCTCGACTGGTACCGCGAGCAGTTCGCGGGATGGTCGGGCGAGCGCTTCGTCGGCGAGGCGACACCCGGCTACATGTTCTTCCGGCACCGGCCGGCGGCGATGGCCGAACGCATCGAGACATCGCTTCCCGGAGTCCGGCTCATCGCGATCCTGCGCAACCCGGTCGATCGGGCCAAGTCCGCGTTGATTCACCACATCGAGGGCGGTGGCCTGCCGCCCGACACCGACCTGGTCGGCCACGTCCGATCGGTCGCTCCGAACAAGGACCCGCTCGGGATCATCACCGGTGGTTGGTACGCCGCGAGCCTCGAACCCTTCCACGACCGCTTCGGCGACCGCCTGATGATCGTCTTGCACGACGACGTCGACGAGGACCCGCGCGCCCTCTACGACAAGGCGCTACGCCACATCGGGGCACCCGCCGACTTCGTGCCGCCCGAACTCGACAAGGTCCGCTTCAGCCACCAGGCGACACGGTCGAGCGACTCGAACCGTCAACCGCTCTCGAGCGAGGAACGCGAGGAGTTGTACGCGTTCTTCCGCGACGACCTGCGCAAACTCGAAGAGATGATCGGACGCGACCTCTCGATCTGGGACCCCGAGGACGACTTCTGATCCGTCCCACGCGTTCTGGCGATTCTTCGTCCGGTACAAGGTCACCGTGGCACGCCAAAACACCGCGACGCCGCAGCGATCCACTTCTGGCTCGTCACGATGCCCGGAAATCGACCGCGAGATGGTCAGAACGCGATGCCGGGCACATCTAGGCGTCGCACCTGGCTGCCGGGGGCGGCACCGTGGGGTCGACGCCGAGTTCGGCGAGTTGGCGATTCTTGCGCCGTAGCGTCTCTCGCAGACGCACCGCCTCAGCGCGGGCACGCGCCAGCAACTCACCGTCCTCGGGTGGTCGCAACCAACCCCGCGCGAACGCCGCGTGGAGCGCGTCGCCGAGCAGATCGAAGCGCAGCGCGCCGCCCGCCCAGACGTCGAGCGCCACTGCCATCAGCGCGTCGCCGGGTTGTGCCGCCGCTGGCACCGGTGCGGTCGCGCGCGACGCGCTCACGTCGTGATGCCGCAACTCGGGCCTCAGGTCTTCGCCGGCACGCGCGACGACGTCGGGATCGGGATCGGCGAGTCCGAGGTGCCGCGTGACGCGGGTGAGTGTGCCGCGCAGGTCCTTGTATACGTCGTCCGCCCGCAGCACGAGGCACATCGGGTCGTGATCGACCGCGGCGAGGCAGTACCGCAGCCACAGCGCCGCCGCCTGCGACCGCGACACCGGGTACTTGCGGGCGGCGAGCGACGCCGCGACTTCGCGCGGGTCGCGTGTCATCACGATGGTCGTATCGATGTCGACGACGGTGCGCCAGAACGGCAACAGCAACGACAGGCGCGGATCCTTGAAGCCGATGAGCGGCGCCCGCTCCGCCTGCCGGCCGAACACATCGTCGAGGAGATCGGCCGCCCGCGCCCGCAGGGCATCGAGAGTCGAGGCATGTTCCCAGCCCGGGTCGAGCACCGGGGGTTGGTCCCAGGCACCGCCGAGTTCGGCGAGCAGTTCCTCGTTCAACTCCATCATGGCTTGGAGTTCGAAGTAGCCCACCGGATTGTCACCACCCGCGCGCATCAGGCGCGCCGGGTCACCGAGCGACACGCCGAGGTGGCGCAGTACGCCCGCGACGAGCGACGTGCTGCAGCGGTGCATCCCACTGACGCAGACGACCCGGGTGGTCATGGCGCGATCATCCTCCCTCGAACACCCCAAGCGCCACGAGCGCTTCGTCGATCGGCGCGCCGATGCGCGTCGAGTAGAGCGGGGTGAGGTGCGTACGGTCGGCCTTGACGACCACGCCGCCGACGATCGGATCGCAGATCGGCAGGTAGGGGCACACGAGGCGGTCGATGTCCAACGCCCAAACCCCGTCCATCTCGGCAAGATCGCGGTACAGCAACTCGGTCATCGACGGCGTCGGACGGGAGGCATAGCGGCAGTCCTGCTGATACCTGTGCTTGCCGAGGCAGACCAGCGGGTCGACCGCGATCGGTGCGACAGGTATCGGTTCGATCACGATCACCTCGCGACCATCACGCCGCAAGGCCGCGATCGTGGCTCGTGATGCTTCCTCCAACGTGTCGCGAAACGCCTGCGTTCCGGCACGGACGAGGTCGCCGTCCGCCGCATGGATGGACATGGGTTGGGCAGGGTCGTCGTACGGTCGATGGGCGAGCACGACGATGTCAGGATCGAGCGCGGGGATGATCTTCTCGAACCACTCGGTCTGGCGCGTGAGACACCGTCCACGCAGGGTCGCCGGCGCGCCGAGAACGGCGGGTGACACACCGCGCTGCCAGGTGCAGTTGAACATCGTCGCGGAGGCGAGCAACGCGTCATGCGCGCGTGCGACTTCGCGGAACGCATTGACGATGTGAAATGCGTGGCTGTCACCGACGAGCAGGATCCGTGGACCGGACCCGTCGGCCAGGATGCACTGCCGCGGATTCGCCGCACGGCACGGCTTCGCATTGAAACGGTAACGGCCGACCTCATCCAACGAGCGTTGGTCAACCGGCACGAGCCAGCTCGCCGGATCGAGTGCCGCCGAATCCAAGGTCGGCAAGCCGGTCGCGACGCGCGGTTGTTCCATGATCCGCGGCACCACGACAAGTCCGCTCACCAGGCTGACGGCAAGCCCGACAGCGATGACGGCGCGGCGGCTCCGGTCGAGCCAGGGAGCTTCGCGGATCGGGCGCTCGAGCACCTGCAGGCTCAGCGACGCGAACGCGGTCGCGATCAGCGCGCTGGCAAGGAACAGCTGGGTCGAACCGGGTTGGAAGCGTTCGCGGACGAGCACGATGATCGGCCAGTGCCACAGGTAAGTCGCGTACGAACAGCGACCCAGATAGGCCACAAGAGGATGGGCGAACACGCCGTGGACCGGCCCGCGCCGATGGCTCTCGATGGCTGCGATCAGCGCGATGGCGGGCAGCACGACCAGGACACCGCGCCTCACGGGGGTCGTGTCGACGACATTTCCTGCGACCAGCACGATCGCGCCGGTTGCGACGACCCCGGCGATCGACACGCGCCTCGTACGCGCGGACAGCCACGTCAACGCGCCGGGGCTCAGCGCCAACAGCGCGCCGAAGAGCAGTTGATGGGCACGCGTGTCGGTTCCGTAGTAGGCGCGGTTCAGGTCGCTGCCCGCGACGACGAGCGCCCAGACCAACGAACTCGCCGCGGCACCGCCGATGATCACCCGCAGTCTGCGCAAGCCGCGATCCAAATCGCCGCGGACCATCCCCGTTCGTCGCCAGAGCAGGGTGAGCAGCAGCGGCCAGGCGAGGTAGAACTGTTCTTCGATCGATAGCGACCAGAAGTGGACGAAGGGGTTCGTCGCCACGTCGGCCCCGAAGTAGTCGGTCGCGGTGCCGATGAAGTGCCAGTTCGCCACGTACAGCGACGCGGCCTTGGCGCTCCCGACGACCTGCCCGGCCCGCACCGAGCCCGCGACCGCCCAGAACACCGCGGCCGTGACGACGATCGCGACCGTCGCGGCCGGCAACAACCGGCGGACCCGGCGCGCGTAGAAGCGGCCGACCCCCACGCCGCCGTGCGCGACCAGGTCTCGCACCAGCACCTGCGTCACGAGGTAGCCGGACAACACGAAGAACACGTCGACCCCGACGAAGCCGCCCGCGAACGGCGCGACGCCGGCGTGGTACGCCACGACCAGATAGACCGCGAGCGCGCGGACCCCGTCGAGCGCGGGGCGGTGCCCGGGTGCGGCGAGCAGATCCTGTCCCGGGGAACGATCGTGATGTGGCTCACGAGTCGCGAGCGCAGCAGACGCGCCGGCATCGACGCCGGCAGCGATTGTCGTCGTCGTCACCGCCGTCATCGCTTCGTCCGCCGTCGGAACTCGACGAACCGGTCGTCCATCCTCGGCGGAAGATGCGGTCGGATGCGGCGCCAGCCCTTGCGAGCGACCTCGACCGAACCGCTTCGCACGGGTCCGTTGCGGGCGAACAAGCGGCGGGAACGCTGCTCCTCGCGGTCACGAGCCCGGAAGTAGCGGTCCATCCACGCCGCGACTCCGACCGCGGTCCGCCGGTTGCGCTCGAAGCGTTCGTCGTCGCACGACGCGAGGCGCGGGACCTCGGCGTTGCTCCCCCACTTGTCGAGAAAGCGTCGCCGGTTGCGCGCCCACAGCCCTTGCCAGTCGTCGAGGCGCGACGCAGTCCCCTTGCCGACGTGGTGGACGAGGACCCGGCTGTCGAACACGATGTCGAGGTCGTTGACCCACACGGCGAAGCAGAGATCGACGTCCTCGCCGCTCGCGACCTCGTAGTCCTCGCACCACCCGCCGAGCTGGCACATGAGCTCGCGCCGCATCAGGTAGACGATCGCCGGCGGCGGGGCGGAGAACGTGGGCAGCACGGTGACGTCGTCGCCGGGGGCGCTGCGCACGGTGGCGTCGTTGCGGGCTTCGGTGACGGCGGGGACGACGATTCCCGTGCGGCACGATCGCGCCGCCGTCTCGAGCAGTCGACGGTCCCAGCCCTCGGGCAACACCGTGTCGTTGTTGCAGAAGAGCACGTACTCGCCGCGGGCGGCCACAAGACCCTGGTTCATGCCCTTGGCGAAGCCAAGGTTCGTCGCATTGAGGATTGCCACATCGGCCGCGGCCTGCGCGTAGTGCACGGCCTCCCACGCCGATCCGTTGTCGACGACGATGAGCTCGTACGGGACAGTCGTCGTGCGGCGCACGCTGTCGACGAACTGCTGGGTGTAGGCGAGGTTGTCCCAGGCGAGCACGACGATCGACACGACCGGGGCGATGAGAGGGGCGCATGCGCCGTCGTCGGTGACGCCCTCGGCCGCGGAAGCAGCGGAGCTGCCGGTGTTCGGCGACCATTGCGTGTCGCCACGAGACGGTGACGCGGCGAGCCGTGGAAGGCACCCGGAGGGTCGCGCGATCACGCCGTCGAGGAGAGCCTCGAACTCGTCGGTCCGTCGCTCCCAGTCGAAATCACGAGCGACGAGATCAAGCCCATTGCGTGCCAGACGAGCCGCCAGCTCCCGGTCACCGAGCACGCGGCGCAGCGCGCCGGCCATCGCCTTGGCGTCGCGCGGCTCGACGACGAGCGCCGTCTCGCCGTTGATCGCGTACTCGCGGCAGCCGCCGTTGTCGGTCGTGACGAGCGGCGTACCGCACGCGAGCGCCTCGAGTCCCGGCTGACAGAATCCTTCGAACCAGCTCCCGACGGCGAACACCCGGGCGGCTGCGTACTCGCGACCGAGCGCCGACTGCTCGAGGTTCTTGCGTGCGTATCGCTCGACCCGCGTGCCGAGGATGCGGCCGGCCTCGAGGATCGTCTCGGTGCCCTTCCATGCGCGCTGCGTCTCGCCGCTGCACAAGATGTCGTACTTCGGGCGTCCGACGTGGGGGCGGAACACGCTGCGGTTGACGCCGCCGAGTTGGACGACGGGCATGGTGCCGATCTCGCCGTGGATCTGTTCGGCGGTCCAGTGACTGTTGGCGAGGATCAGGTCGACGGGGACGCGCAAGCTCTCCCAGCTCCCTTCCTTGCCGTAGAGCCTTCCGTAGTGCAGCGCGTAGAAGATCCTCCGGTCGGCCCGCTCGAAGCGCTCGAGCAGGTGCCACTGCGGTTCGTGGTTGAACACAACGACGTCGAGCGGTGCGTCGAAGCCGTCGTGCAAGGGCCGGATCCGAGCGCCGCACTCCATCCAGTCGCAGCGCAGCGCCGTGGCGGCAGGACCGGACGCGCCGTCGACGGGGAGGAAGAAGCTGACGTCGTGGCCGCGCGCGACCAGCCGGTTGGCGAACTCGAGCATGCGCCGGATTCCGCCGTACCGGCGCAGGTGGGGCTCGATGAAGCCCAGCCGCATGCCCCGTTCACGCACTTTTGGGATGATACCGAGGGTTACGCACGAATCATCCCCGGCAGGTGTCACGTTGTGTCACCCGTCCGCGCCCTTGCCCCGGACTTGAATCTGTGCCACAAATCCGCTCATATAGGACAGTGGGCGAGGAGCAGGCCGACCTGGCGGAACGCCTGGTCCGAATCCTGAACGCACTCGAGGACTGTGAGTTGACCGCGCTTGTCGTCCTCGACGCCCTGTCGATGTCGCATCTCAAGCTGGTCGAGGACCGCAGCGGCGCCTCGACCGACGCCTATCGCCACGCGGTCGAGGAGATGAAGGGTCGATGAGAACTCGAGCCGACAGGATTCGGGCCCAATCCGGCGTGATCGGCGCCGCCGCGGTGCTCGCCGTGCTCGGCCTCGCGGTCATCGCGATGGCGGGATACTTGTCCCTCGATCCGATCTCGGTGGGCAAGCAGTCATACAACTGCGGCAGCGTCTTGTTCCCCGACGACCCCCGTGACTCAGTACCGCGGTTCCGCCCGATGCCGCCCGCCGTCGCAGGGGCCAGCCGCGTCTGCGTCGACCGCCGCGACGAGCGCGGTCGCAACGCGTCGATCCTGCTCGCCGCGGGCGCGGGCCTCTTGGTGCTCGCGCTAGCGACACCGGCGATCCAGAACGAGTTGCGCGCCTTGCACCGGCGGCGCCGGAGCCACATCTGAACGCGACGCGCCGAACGGTTCGTGGCAGGATCGCGACGGAGTTACATCGGTCCGCGACCGTTGTGATCAGCCGCGCCGTCTGCCACCCTGAATCGATGTACCGGCAGCGGCGAGTCGGCTGATGTTCCCATTCTGGGACGTTGCGGTGTGGCCGCTGGTGCGCGCCGCCGGAGCGCGACGCATCGTCGAGATCGGGGCCTTACGCGGCGAGACGACCGTGCTGATGCTCGAGGACCTCGACGCTGCGGTCGAGTTGCACGTCATCGACCCGGTCCCCGAGTTCGATCCGACCGAGCACGAGCGGCGCTTCCCCGGGCGCTACATCTTCCACCGCGCGCTGAGCCACGACGTGCTCCCTGGGCTGCCCGCCGTCGACGTCGCGCTCATCGACGGCGATCACAACTACTTCACGGTGTTCCACGAACTCCGGCTGCTCGCCGAGGCCGCGCGCCGCGCGGACCGCGCGCTGCCGGTGCTCGTGCTCCACGACGTCGGCTGGCCGTACGGACGGCGCGACCTGTACTACAACCCCGACACGGTGCCGCCCGAAGGCCGGCGACCGTTCGCGCAGCGAGGCATCGTCCCTGGCCGATCCGAGCTCGCCGATCACGGTGGGGTCAACCCGCTCCACTACAACGCGCTGATCGAGGGCGGGCCCGAAAACGGCGTGATGACCGCGCTCGACGACTTTCTGGCCGGGTTCGACCGACCGGTCCGCAGCGTCGTGCTCCCGGTGTACTACGGGCTCGCGATCGTCGTCGAGGAAGCCCGGATCGCCGAACATCCCGAGATCGGTCGGGTGCTGGACGAACTCGAGGGCCCGGTGGGCAAGAACGCCCTGCTCGAGATGACCGAGGACGCCCGCATCCAGGCGATCCTGTTCCAGCACAACGAGTATTACGGCGGCCGCGACAAGCTCGCACGCGCGGCAACGCGCTACCTCGATCTGCTTTCCTCGGCGCTACTCGACGAGCTGTACCTCGATCACGAGATCCGACTCCAGTACCTCATCCACTGCCTGCGCCGCGGCATCGAACCCGACGCTGCGAAGCTGCGCGACCCGGTCCGTGAGATGCAGTTGCGTTGGGAGCCGTGGGTCGAACAACGTCGGAACGGCCCGGCGCCGGACTCGCACGACGAGGGTCGCTCGCTGCCCTATGCGGCGATGGGGCGGCGGCGACTCGAGGCCGTCGACGAAGCCCTCTCGGTGGTGCGCAACGAGAAGGTGATCGGTGATCTGATCGATCTCGGGACGGGTCGTGGTGGCGCGGCGATGTACATGCGCGGCTACCTCGACGCCCACGAAATACCCAACAAGCGGGTCTGGGTCGCGGACCGGTTCCGCGTCGAGCCGGCCGCCGACGACCCCCTCGATGTCGCCCGCGACCTGAACACTGTTCGCGACGGGTTCGACCGCTTCGGCCTGCTCGACGAACGGGTCCGGTTCCTACTCGGCGAACCTGCGGCGACCCTATCCGAAGCGCCGATCACGACCATCGCGATGATCCGGATCGGTCCGGGCCTCGGCGCCGAAATCGGCGCCGCGCTCGACGCGATCTACCCGCGCATCGCGTTCGGTGGCATCGTCATGATCGACGCGTATGACGATCCCGCGACGCGCGCCGCCGTCGACGAGTTCCGGAACCGTCGCGGCATCGACGACCCGCTCGAACGGCGCGACTGGGGCGTGGCCGTGTGGCGCAAGCGGCGCCGGCCGGGCAACCCGACGGCTCCGCTCGACCCCGCGCCGGCACGCGTCGCAAGCGTTCGGGCGCCAAGCGGTCCCGCGGCCAAGGACCTCTCCGTCATCGTCGTGTTCCACAACATGCGGCGCGAGGCCGAACGGACCCTGCACTCGCTGTCGCGCGCCTATCAGCGCGACATCGACGACCTCGACTACGAGGTGATCGCGCTCGACAATGGATCGGCGTGCACCGAGGCGCTCAGCGCCGACTTCGTCGAGTCGTTCGGCCCGGAGTTCCGCCTCGTGTCGATGGGTGCCGACGCCACGCCGACACCCGTCGACGCGCTGCACCGTGGACTCTCCCTGGCAGCCGGTCGGGTCGTGTGCTTCATGATCGACGGCGCCCATGTCCTCACGCCGGGCGTCCTTCGCCACGCGCTGGCGGGGATCCGCACCTACGCGCCCTCGATCGTCGTCACCCAACAGTGGTACGTCGGGCCGGGCCAGCAACCCGACGCGATGCAATCGGGCTACGACCAGACGGGCGAAGACGAACTGTTCCGCACGATCGAGTGGCCCACGGACGGCTACCGCCTGTTCGACATCGGGCACTTCATCGGCAAGCGCGACTGGTTCGACGGCCTGTGGGAGAGCAACTGCATCTTCGTGCCCCGCGAACTCCTCGAACAGTACGGCGCGTTCGACGAGCGCTTCTCGATGCCCGGGGGTGGGTACGCGAACCTCGAGTTGTACGAACGCCTCGGCGGCGCGCCCGACGTCACCGTGGTGACGATCTTGGGCGAGGGTTCGTTCCACCAGGTCCACGGCGGGACGACGACGAACGTCGCCGACCCCGACGACCGGCGCGCGACGATCGCCGGGTTCGCTGATCATTTCCGTGAGCTGTACGGACGGCCATTCCGCGGTCCGGGCAAGCCGCTGCACTACGTGGGGACGATGTTCCCCCGAGCGTTGCGAACCCGTGCGCGGCGGATGACCGCCGAGGCGTTCTTGCAGGCACGCGGTTCGGGGACCGAGGACGGGCCGCCGACGTCTCCGGTCGCGATGCCCGACGAACTCGTCGACGGGTTCGTCGACGCCTACTGGAAGAGCCTCGCGTGGCAACACACCCGTTGGCTCGGCCATCGCATCCCCAAGGCGCCGACCGACCTGTGGGTGTATCAGGAACTGCTGGAGCGCGTCCGGCCCGAAGTCGTCATCGAGACGGGGGCCGAGACCGGGGGGCGCGCCCTGTTCCTCGCCTCGGTGTGCGAACTGCTCGGGAACGGCCGGGTGATCGCGATCGACGCGCAACTCTCGGCCGAACGCGCCCGCCACCCGCGGGTCGACTACGTCGAGGGCATCGCCCAGGACCCCGAGACGGTCGCGGCAGTGCGGGCACTCGCAGGCCCGGACTCGCGCGCCCTCGTGATCCTCGGGTCGCGGCCCGGAACGAACCTGCGCATCGAAGCCGAGTTCGAGGCCTACCACGGCTTCGTGCGGGCCGGTTCGTACGTGATCGTCGAGCACACCGTCCTGAACGGCAGACCGGTCTGGCCGGGCTTCGGCCCCGGGCCGGACGAAGCCGTGCGACGCATCCTGGCCAACCACAGCGAGTTCGCGGCCGACACGACGGTCGAACGCCACGGCCTCACCTTCAACCCGGGCGGCTTCTTGAAGAAGCTGCGTGAGGCCTGACCGTGACTTCGAACGAGCGCCTCAATCTCGTATGGAACAGCGATGACAGCGAGGTCCGGGTAGGCGACGTGACCTACCTGTGTCACTCGCTGCCGCGCAGAATCGTGTCCGACAGCCATCGCTTCCAGCTGCTCAAGGCCCGCGCCCAGTTCGAGCGTTACGTCGAGTTCTTGACGACACATCATCCACGCCGGATGATCGAGGTCGGAGTCTTCCACGGCGGGAGTGCTGCACTCGCGACCCAACTCGTCGATCTCGAACGGCTCGTCACCATCGAACTGCACAGAGGGAGTCCGGCACTCAACGCGTTCTGTTCCGAACGCCAGCTCGAATCGGTGCTGCGCTGCCACTGGGGCGTCAACCAGGACGACGCCGATCGTCTCCACGCGATCATGGACGAGGAGTTCGGCAACGGTCACGTCGATCTCGTGATCGACGATGCTTCGCACCGGCTCGCCGAGACTCGCAGCAGCTTCAATGCGTTGTTCCCGCGGGTTCGCCCCGGCGGGTGGTTCATCATCGAAGACTGGGGATGGCCGCACACGCCTTTTCCGTTCCCGTACGACCTCGGCATCAATGCCACCCGCCCGCTCTCGCTGCTCGTGTTCGAGATCGCGCTCGCGGCGGCGCACTCGCCCGGCTTGATCGAGCGGGTCGAGGTCGTCGGTCGCGATTGGGCCGTGGTCACCCGGGGACGCGACCCACTGGCGTTCCGCGGCTTCGACATCGCCGATCACGCCGGCCGAGTCGCCCGCGACCTGCTTGCGGCCCACCTGCACGCCCAAGGGTGAGCACCGCGGCGGCACCTCCGACCGACCCTCGACGTGACGTTCGGCCCGAGGGCGAATAAGGGGCTCCACGGCATCTTTCGGAGTTGAGCCTGAACGGGTACTTTGTGGACTTCCGGGAGTTTGTCTCGGCGGAACGGCGCGGGCAGGGAGCGATGCACGGCGAGTCGATTCGATTCAACCGACCTGCCCTCGAAGGGCACGAGTTCGAGTACATCTCGCGCGCCGTCGAGGCCGGTCACACGTCGTGCTCAGGGCCCTTCTCCCGCCAGACGAGCGCGCTGCTGGCCGAGTACCTGGGTTGCGCCGACGTCTTGTTGACCACCTCGTGCACCGCGGCGCTCGAGATGGCGGCGATGCTGCTCGAACTCGGCCCCGACGACACGGTGGTCGTGCCGTCGTTCACGATGTCGTCGACCGCGATCGCCTTCGCCCGCGAGCGTGCCCGGATCCTGTTCTGCGACATCGAGCGCACCACTCTGGGTCTCGACCCTGCACACCTTGCGACGCTCCTCGACGACTCGGTCCGCGCCGTCGTGCCGGTTCACTACGCCGGCGTCGGCTGCGACATGCGCGCCATCGCCGACGTCATCGGGCGGCGCGACATCGCGATCGTCGAGGACAACGCGCATGGCCTGTTCGGTCGTTACCAGGATCGCCCGCTCGGCAGCCTCGGCCGCTTCGCGACGCTGAGCTTCCACGAGACCAAGAACTTCATCTGCGGCGAGGGCGGTGCACTCATCGTCAACGACCCGGCCGACGTCGACCGCGCCCACGTCCTGTACGACAAGGGCACGAACCGCCGCAACTTCATGCTCGGCCAGGTCGACAAGTACTCGTGGCAGGACATCGGTTCGTCGTTCGGGCTGAGCGAGGTGCTCGCCGCCTTCTTGTTCGCCCAACTCGAACAACGCGACGTCGTACTCGCCAAGCGCCGCGCCGTGTGGGAGCGCTACCACCAGATGCTCGAACCGATCGTCGAGGAGTTCTCCCTGACTCTCCCGGTCGTGCCCGCGGATCGCAACCAGGCGTACCACATGTTCTACGTCCTGCTCCCCGACCGAGCCACCCGTGATCACGCACTCCAGGCGATGCAGGCCCAGCAGGTCCACCCGACGTTCCACTACGTACCGCTGCACAGCGCTCCGGGTGCCGAGCGCTTCGCGGTGCGACCGACCGAATGCCCGGTGACCGACGACATCAGCGGTCGCCTGCTACGGCTGCCGTTCCACAACAACCTGACCTTTGAGATGGCCGAACGAGTGGTCGAGGTCTTCACCAAGGCGCTCGTCGACGCCCGCGGTGACCGGCGATGAGGACCGCGACCCGCACCGCGACGAGTACCGCACTCGCGCCAGTGCTCGACATGCACCAGTTCCGTTATTCGGTCGTCATCCCGGTCTTCAACAGCGAGGCGATCGTCGGTACCACCATCGATCGCACCGTCGCGTTCTTCGAGTCGCACGGTCTCGATTACGAAATCATCCTCGTGAACGACGGCAGTTCCGACGAGTCTTGGGACGTGCTGTGCGAGGCCGCGCAGCACCACGCGCACCTGAAGATCGTCAACCTGCTGCGCAACTACGGACAGCACAACGCCAACCTCTGCGGATTCCGGCGGGCGACGGGCGACTACGTCGTCACGATGGACGACGACCTGCAGAATCCGCCCGAAGAGATCATCCACCTCATCCGTCAAGCCATGACGGGTTCGGACGTTGTCTTCGGGAAGTTCCGCCAAAAGCAGGCCGCGAGCACCCGCAATCTCGGGAGCAAGGTCATCGGACTGATCAACCGGCGCGTCTTCGGCCAACCACCCGATCTGGTCGTGAGCAACTTCCGCATCCTGCGCCGCGACGTGGTCAACCGCATCTGTGCCTCGCGCAGCGCCTACCCGTACATCACCGGTCAGGCGCTGCTCTACTCGAGTCGCCGTGCCAACGTCGAGGTCGAGCACGCTCCGCGCGCCGCGGGCAAGAGCAACTACAGCCCGGTCCGCATCGCGCGCCTGGTCACGCGGATCCTGTTCAGCTACTCCCTGTGGCCGCTTCGACTGTCTGCCGCGATCGGCTTCGTCACCTCGGCTCTCGCGTTCCTCGTGGGCGCGGGATTCCTGCTCCGCAGGTTCTTCACGGACGCCCGCGTCGAAGGTTGGACCTCGCTGATCGTGCTGATGGCGCTGTTCAACGGCGTGATGATCCTGATGCTCAGCATGCTGGGCGAGTACGTGCTGCGCACGCTGCGCCAGGTCACCGAGACCGAGTCGTACCACGTGCTCGAGGAACACACGGGCCATGGCTGAGCACTTCGTGATCGCGGGCGCACAGCGCTGCGGCACCAGCTATCTCACTCGCCTCCTCGACGAGCATCCCGACATCGAGATGGCGCGGCCGTTCCGGCCCGAACCGAAGTTCTTCCTCGACTCGGAGGCCTGCGCACGCGGGATCGACCAGTACGTGGCCCGGCATTTCCGCGACCCCGACGTCGCGGCACGGGGCGAGAAGAGCACCAGCTATCTCGAGTCGATCGTCGCCGCGTCGAACCTGCGGGCACTGCTCCCCGACGCGTTGGTGGTCGTCCTGCTCCGCGATCCGGTCGTCCGCGCGCTCTCGCACTACCGCTTCAGCACTGACAGCGGCGTCGAGACGCTCGACCTGGCGAGCGCCATCCGCGCCTCGCTCGACGGCACCCGTCCCTTCGACCCCGAGCGCTTCTCGGTCTCGCCGTTCACCTACCTCCCGCGCGGTCGCTACGTCGAGTTCCTCGAGCCATTCTCCGAGGTCGTCGGCCGCGACCGGCTGCACGTGCTCTTCCTCGAAGAACTCCGCGAGGACCCTGCAGTGCTCGCGGGCCTCTTCGCTCGGATCGGTGTCGAACCCACCTATGTCCCGGCCGGGACCACGACCGTCGTCAACGCTTCGCCACCGATGATCGAGCCACTCGACGACGACACCCGCGCGCTGCTGATCGACCATTACCGCGCGCCGAACGCGGCGCTTGCCGACTTCCTGGGACGGCCTCTTCCGTGGCCGGGCAGTGCACAGCTCGACCCAACTGCCACCACGACCGACCTCGTGGCATGAAAGGAACTCGCCGCATGAAACGAGCATTGCGATGACCAGCGGAGAGGTGTCCACCGCGCCCGAGTTCGACAATCTCGGAGCGCTCCAGTTCGAGAGCACCGCCTGTCCGGTCTGTGGCCATGACCAGATCGGCAAGCGACTCGAGAAGACGTTCCAGGGAATCTTCGTGAAGTACGGCCAGTGCACGCGCTGCAAGACGCTCTACACGAATCCCCGTCTGACGGTCGACTCGCTCCAGCGTCTGTACAACTCGAAGCAGTTCTTCGAGGGGAAGCAGGAGAACCTCAACTACTACTCGTTCCTGTCGGGCGAGCACTACCTCCGCAAAACCGCCGCCGGCCGCATCCGGCGCTTCCAGCCGTACGCCAAGGGCACCAAGCTGCTCGAGGTGGCGTCGGCCGCGGGGTTCTTCCTCGCCGAAGCCAAGGCGGCCGGCTTCGACGCCCAAGGCGTCGAGTACTCGGAGCCGATGGCGACCTACGCCTCGGAACGTTGGGGGGTGCCAGTGCGCGCCGGGTCGATCGAGCAGGTCGATCTCCCCGACGAGACCTTCGACGTCATCGCGTCGTGGGGCGTGATGACCATCCTGCGTGACCCCAAGGCGGTGATGGCGAAGTTCCACGGAGCCCTGAAGCCGGGCGGCGTGTGGGCGTTCAACACCTACGACAACCGGTCGCTCTGGGGTCGCATGTGGCGCGGCAACTGGTACATCCTCGTCCCCAACACGAGCCAGATCCATCACGACCCGACGCTGCGCCGGTTGATCGACGAAGCCGGCTTCGATCTGGTCGCGCGGCGCCGAGACCGACCGTACGCGAGCGTCGAACGGTTGATCTTCGTGCTGTTGCAGCACACACCGAACGGCATCAAGGACAAGTTCTTCGACAAGATCCACGTGCTCAACAAGATCGTGGTGCCGGCCCGAGCGCCGGATGCGTTCGAGTACGTGTGCGTCAAGCGTTGACGGCGCAGGGAACGCAACCGCACCGGCGCCATCGCAGCAGCGGACGCCGTGCGGGCACAAGGAGGTGACCCCGTGACGAACGTAATCGATCCCGCGACCGAGACCGAACGCGAACGGACGGCAACGAGCGACGCACACGGCGCCGCGGCGCCCTGGACGCTCGCGGCACTCGCGACGAAACTGCGCAACGGTCGCGACGCGTTGCTCACGATGTCGATCACGAGCGTGATCATGGGCGTCGCGCTGTATCCGATGATGATGAATCGGGTCGCGTTGTATGACGACGAGGGCTACTTCCTCGTGTCGACGCGCGAACTGCTCGACGGCCGCAGCCTCTACTCCGAGGTCAGTTCGGCCTACGGGCCCTTCTACCACTTCTTCACAACCACCGTGTACCGCATCGTCGGCCAGGAGCCGACGCTGACGAACTCGCGCCTGCTCGTGCTCGGATACACCCTGCTGACCGCGGCGATGTTCGCCGGCGCGGTGTGGCGGCTCACCCGCAGCCTTCCCTTCACGGTGCTGACGCAGGCGGCGACCTTCGCTGTGCTCATGCGCAAGGCCGGCGCACAACCACTCCACCCGGGTTCGATGGTCGTCCTGGGTCTCGCCGGCCTGACGTTGCTCGCGGTGGCGTACGCGCTGCGGCCTCGAACGTGGATGATGGCTGCCGCGGGTGGTGTCGTCGGCGCGCTCGTGCTCACGAAGATCAATGTCGGCGTCGCGGCCGCGGTCGCGCTGGCGGTCGCGCTCGTCGTCGGCAACGATCGGTTCGCAAGCGGACTTCGCGCGTTGGTCGCGGCCGGAGCCCTCGCGCTGCCGTTCGTCATGACCGCCCAGCGTCAGACCGACCTCGGGATCGTCGGTCTGACGCTGGGTCTGGGCGTTGCCCTGCTCGTCGTTCTCACGACGCTCGGCGTCGATCGCGTGTCGCTGCCGCCCCGGGACCTGCTGGCCGGATTCCTCGGCGCGGTCGGTGTGCTCGCCGCGTCGTGCCTGTGGCTCGTCGGAACCGGCACGCCCTTGGGCCGCCTGCCCAAGGCGATGATCACGGGTCCGCTCCGTCAGGTCGACGTGCTGTTCGGGTCGCCCGCGTATCGACTCGACTGGATCTCCATCGGGCTCACGATCGCGGCAGGCGTGGCGGCCGTCGCGCGCGGCCGCGATCGATCGTTCGCGTCAGCGTCCTGGCTCGCGCCGCTGCTGCTCACCCTGGCGGCCATGTGGGCGTTCGGCCAGGGTCTCCCCGAACCACTCAACGGTGAGCTGTTCGCGCGGTGGCTGCCGATCATCGCAGTGCTCCCCGCGCTCGCGTTCGTCGCGGTTGCGCCGCCTCACGTGCGACTGGCGCTGCGCATCCTGACCCCGCTTGCAGTCCTCCAGGTGCTGCACGCCTATCCGGTTGCGGGCGCGCAAACCGCCTGGGCGACCGTGGGGATCTTCGTCCCCTGCGCCGCCGCCGCGGCATTCGGCGCTCAACGCTTTGGCGTGTGGCGAGCACTGGGGACCGCACGGCAACTCGTCGCGGCCGGCGCCCTGGGACTGGTGGTGATCACGATCGCGGCGGGTTGGCCGGTCAAGGTCTGGCGCGACTACGGCGACCTTGCCCCGCTCGATCTTCCCGGCGCCGCGCTCGTGCGCGTCGATCCGGGTCAGGCGCGCACGTACCGGACACTCACCGCAGCGATCAAGAAGAACTGCGACACGTTCTACGCGGCACCCGCGCTCAACAGCTTCTACATCTACACGGGGATCGACCCGCCGACCGGCCGCATCCGCAACTGGCCCGGCTCCCTCGACCGCAACGAACAGACCGAACTCGCCCACAGCCTCGCTGACGCGTCGAAGGCGGGCAAGCGCGTCTGCATCGTCAGGGTGCTCAGCCGGCAAAAGGAGTGGCTCGCCAGCAGCTACGGGTCGGGTCCGCTCGGCGCTGAGGTTGCGCGCTACCGACGGCCGGTGCTGCGCCTCGGCGACTACACCTTGTCCGCCCGCGGCGGGCCGCCCGCTGCGACCGCCGGCGCGCCCGCAGCCTCGGGCAACGCCGGGACCGCGTCGGCAACACCGGCCGACCCGGGTCCGTGACCGAGGCACCGACGCCGGTGCTCGACGTGCCGACCGCGCGGGTGCGCACCGCGGTCGAGCGTCACAGCGCGGGTGAGCGCGCCGACGCGACAGCACCGCCGGGAGACGGCAGTGGCCCCGTCGCATCGGGCTATCGGCCGCATCTGGACGGGCTGCGCGCAGTCGCGGTGTACCTCGTCGTCGCGTTTCATGCCGGGTCGACGCAGTTCTCGGGTGGGTTCATCGGCGTCGACGTGTTCTTCGTGATGTCCGGATACCTCGTGACGCAGTTGCTGTGGCGCGACCTGGCCCAACTCGGTCGGATCCGACTGACGCGCTTCTACGCGCGACGGGTTCGGCGCCTCTTGCCCGCCGCGGCCGTGACGCTGGTGACGACTGCGATCGTGTTCAGCGCGCTCGGCTCACCGTCCGACATCGTCGCGGCGCGCAATGGATTCACCGCGGCGTTCGCGTACTGCGCCAACTGGTTCTTCGTGCACCGGTCGACCGCGTATTTCGGCGGCGACATCGAAGCGAACCCGGTGTTGCATTTCTGGTCGCTGGCGGTCGAGGAGCAGTTCTACCTCGTGTGGCCGCTCGCGCTCGGTGGCCTGTTCGCGCTGGCGCGGCGGTTCGGACCGCAGCGGCTCCGAGTCGTGCGGGGCGCGATCGTCGTCGCGGCCCTGGCATCGTTCGTCTGGGCGATGGCACTGCGGACCTCCGATCCGACCCGCGCCTACTACGGCACCGACACCCGCGCGTATCAACTGCTCGTCGGTGCCCTGATCGCGTTGTGCCCGACGCTGCTCGCGGCGGCCCGCTTCCGCGCGGCCGTGCGCGTCCTCGCGCCGCTGGCACTCCTCGCGACCATCGGTCTTGCGCTCGACGTCGTCGATTTCGACGCGATCATCCGCGGCGGGTTGGTCACGACCGCGACGGCGATCCTCATCGCCGCGCTCGAACATTCCGACTCGGTCGCTCGTCGCGTGCTGTCCAACGGCGCACTCACCTATCTGGGACGGATCTCCTACGGCACCTACCTGTGGCACTGGCTCGTCATCCTCGTCATCAACTCGACCATGACGATGAGCGTCGGCTCGCGCCTTGCCGTGACGGCACTCGTTGCGACCGCGCTCGCGTCGCTGAGCTTCCACGTGCTCGAAGCGCCCATCCGTACGAGCCCGCGACTCGACCGGGTACGCCTTCCCGTGATCGCCGCGGGACTCGCGCTCAGCCTGGCGGGCGGGTTCATCGCGATTCCGGCCTTGCTCGACAGCGACGGCGCCCCGGCAGCGGTCGTGAACCCGGGAACCGCGGGGACGCCGATCCCCCCGGACCTCGACTTCTCCGCCGCCGCGTACACCGACCTGCCCCCGCTTCCCGATTGCGTCGACACGGCACCATCGGCGTGCATCGTCGTGCGCGGGTCGGGCCGCCACCTGCTGTTGATGGGCGACAGCCACGCCCGCATGTATCTGCCCGCGTTCATCGACATCGCCCGCGACCGCGACCTGACCTTGTCAGTCGTCGGCGTCGGCGGGTGCCCGTGGGCGCGGGGCCTGTACAGCGCGATGTCACCCGACGATTGCGCGCGCGTGAAGACCGACGGCTATGACCGCGTCATCCCGGCACTCGATCCCGATGTGATCGTCGTCGTCCAGTACGGCTTCGAAGATCCGATCGCGTTATCGGTCGTTCCGTTGCTCGACGCCGACGGAACACCGATCTTGGGCCCCGATGCGACCGCGCGCGCCAACATCCGCGCAGTCGATGCGAGCCTCGCGGCGTTGCTCGGGACCGACCGTGACCTCGTGATCATCGAGCCGACACCCGTTGCACGCGCCTCGGACCCCGCCCGCTGCCTGCGCACTGCCGAGTACCTCGAACAGTGTCGCTACACCGTCGGCATCAAACCCTCGGCCCTCGAACAGCACTACCGCCGGATCGACCGCGAACGGAACGACGTGTGGTCCGCGAACTTCGACCGGCTCGTGTGCCCGTGGCTTCCCATCTGCGACCCGGTAGTCGCAGGTCACCTCGTCAAGATCGACGGCCATCACATCTCGCTCGCGCACTCGCGCTCGATCGCACCCGCAATCGCCGACTATCTGGCCGCGGCCTCGTTGCTGTGACCGCCGTCGTCGAACCCGCGCCGGCAACCGGGGCGACGACACCCGAGCGGCGCCAGAATCAACGCGCCGTGGCGCGTGCCGCACACGCGGTCGTCGCCGACAGCTCGCGCGTCGTGTTCGCCGCGTTCAGCGCGGCCGCGATCGCGTACTGGTTCCGCCGGGCAGGTGGAGTCTGGTTCGTCGGCGACGACTGGTATCCGCTGGCGGGCCGTGTACTCGACGTCGACGGACTCCTCGAACAGCACGCGGGGCACCTGATCGCCCTGCCCGTGGTCGCGTACCGGATCCTGTACTGGGCCTTCGGCGTGCGGAGCTACACGCCGTACCTGCTCGTCACCATCGCGCTGCACGTCACGATCGCGTGGCAGTTGCGCTCGCTGATGCTCCGGGCCGGAGTCGGGCACTGGATCGCCACCCCACTCGTCGCGATCTGGTTGTTCTTCGGTCCCGGCGCGACCAACGTGATGTTCGCGTTCCAGATGACGCTGGCCGGGAGTCTCGCCCTCGGCCTCTTCCAACTGCGCTTCGCCGACCACGACGGCACGAAGCGGCGACGCGACGCGATCGGCGCCCTCGCCGGCGTCGCCGCGGTCGCGTGCTCAGGGGTCGGGGTGGCGATGGTCGCCGCGACCGGCGCCGCCGTGCTGATGCGTCGCGGGTTGCACGCCGCCGCGATCCAAGTCCTCCCCGCCGCAGCCGTATACGGCATGTGGTTCGCCTCCCCCTGGTCGGACTCGGAGACGACCTACCCACGATCCACCCAGGTGTGGCTCCGTGGGTGTGGGAGTCGCTCCACGGCGCGGTCCTGGAACTCGGTGGGACGGCGATCCCCGCGTCGATGCTCGCCGCGCTGCTCGGTGGCGGCGCGTGGCTGATCGCCCGAGACCGCTGGACGCGCGACACGCGACACCGGCTGGCGGTGCCGCTCGGACTTGCACTCGGGGCCATGGCGGTCTCGGCGCTCACCGCGAGCCGCGCCTGGCTCGGTTACGACCAAGCGTCGGCGAGCCGCTACGTCGGCGTCGTCGCCCCGCTGTTGCTCCCGCTCCTCGCCGTCACGACCGAACGGATCGCCGTGAGTGCCGGCCGGCACGCCCCGATGGTCCGCGCCGTGGTCGTGGGCGTCGCCATCGTGGCCGTGATCAGCAACCTCGGTGCCGGACCGTCCGCGCCCAAGGTGACGCTGCGCGACGCCTTCGCCGCCGCGCCCCGCCACCCGCTCGCCGCCGCGACGCCGGGTGAGCTGGCGCCGGCACCGACCGCGGCACCGGCGGTCACGATCGGATGGCTGCGTGAAGCCCTCGCCACAGGACGCCTCCCGGCCGCACCGCGGGCCACCCCGGTGCTCGAGGCCACGACCGTGCTCCGCCTCTCGATCCGCCAACGCGCCGCGAGCCCACCGGCGCTCGCGAGCCTGGGAATCCCGTCGGACGCGATGACGGCGTTCGACGTCGCGACCAACCGGCGTTGTCAGCAACTCGATGCCGCGCGGTCGGTGATCGTGCGACCGGGCGAGCCGGTGGTCCTGTTCGGTTCCGCCATGCTCCGCGCGCTCCCTCCCACGGTCGCGGTCGCGTCGCAGGCGGTCCCGTTCGGCACGGTGCTCGTCTATACCGAGCCCGGGCCGAAACAACTCGATGCAATTCGGGGCCCGGTCACGCTCCAAGTCTTCGCGGGCCGCGGGACCTTGTGCGTGTGACGGCTCACGCGACGCGGGCGGTCACCAAGAACTGCTGACCCGCGAGGCGCCACAGCGGGGCGACGCGCAGGTACAGACGCGTGAGGCGGGCCGAGGCCGGGAAGCGGCTGCGGAACGAGAACGGCACGAACCGGGCAACCACTGACTCGACGCTGAAGCCCGCGGCCACGAGGTGCTCGGTGACGCTCACCTCGGTGAGTGCGAGCACGTGATCAGCGCAGTCGAAGTACTCGCGGGCGCAGTACTTGAAGTTCGGCCCCATCACCGCGATCACGCCGCCAGGACTCAGGCACGAACGCAGACGCTCGAGCAGATCCGCGACCGCATCCTGCGTCGGCAGGTGCTCGAGCAGGTTCGACACGAACACACCGTCGAAGTGGCCCGCGGGCAGATCGACATCGAACACGTCACCGATCACGACCCGGACGTCGGGCCCGACGCCGCGCTCGGAGAAGTCGACAAGGTCGACGAGCCACTTCTCCTGTGCACCGATCGCGTTCAGGAATTCGCCGCGCCCGCCTGCCGGGTCGAGCACGCGCGCCGGGCTCCCCATACGACGCCAGATGAAGGTCCCGATCTCGTCCCATACGCGCTGACGGGCCGCCTGGTCGATGCCCGCGAAGCGGTGCGCGTACAACCGCGGGTAGTCGATGCCGCGGCGCTCACCCCGTTGCGCCGTGGCGGGTGTCTCGCCGTGCTGGTTCACGACCTTCTCATCGGCCAGGCGCGTTGCCCCGCCAGTGCCGGCTCGCCCTGGGTTCACGGCTCGGAGCCGGCGTCGATCTTCGCCGCTTCGCCCGATTCGGCGCTCGATTCGTCGCCGCGTGCCGGCACCGGATCCTCGGCCGCGGACTCCGCATCGCCACCAGCACCTTCGGGATCGGACGCGGGCGAAGCAGGTTCGATGAGTGGCACGATCGAACACGCGAGGGCATCTTTCGACCCCTTCGCGATTCTCAGCCTCACCGTCCTCGACACCGCCTCCAGGACGTGGGGCCCATAACCCGTCAGGAAAGAACGTCCGTAGACGACGGGAGCCGAGTTCACCGCGCTCGACGGCGGGAGGAGCAACACGAAGAGCGATCCCCGGAACACCAGATACTGGCCTGGTCGAAGTACGACGGTGCGCGGCGTCGTGACCGCGGCGCAGAACACGCGCGGGTCGTCGGTCCCCGACGCGATCGCCAAGCGGCGAGCCACGGCTTCGGGATTGGGAACGCCCCGTTCGTTGCGTTGGCGTACCAACAGGCGGAGCCGGTTCGAGACCTTCGCTCTGGGTGTGATCGCACGGCTCTCGGGCATGCGGCCCGACTCGAGCGCGTCGCGCAGCCAGCCCACTGTGATCCAGGGCGCCCGAGTGGGAACGGGTTGGTGGTCGTCGGGGACGCTCGCGGCGAGATCCTGGCGGATCATGTTCGGGAACACGAACTGCAGGTCGCTCAAGTTGATGCGCTGCCCGGCCCACGGCGCGTTGGTCCCGCCGACGATCGTGATGAGCAGCAGCACCGCGATCGGGATGAACCACAGGTCCTTGCGCCGGACGAGGGCCTGTCCTCCGAGCGCGATCATGGGGAGCAGGAGCGCGCCCATGATGCCGATGTAGCGGCTCGACGACGCGTAGGTGTAGCCGAGGGCCGACTTCGACACGGTGAAGCAGGAGAAGGCGAGGCAAGCCGCCGCGAGGCCGAGCGGCGCGTGGATCTTGCTGGCGCGCAGACGCCGGCGATAGGCACGTAGCGCGACGCCGATCCCCAACACGCACAGCGCGCCCAGCAGCACGGCGACGATCTCGGAGCGACCCATCTCGAGGAACGTGCCGCTCAGACCCGTGAGCGACCAGCGTGCGATCGCGTAGGGGTTGGTGGTCGTCGCCGGCCGTTCGTCGGACCACCCCGACAGCGACCAGGCGACGACCACGGCGGCCGGCGGCACGACCTGGACGAGCGCGGCGCGCCAGCCACGGCGCAGGAAGCTCGACACGCCGGTCGCGCCGACGAGGAACGGTCCGACGCCCGAGCACAAGACCGCAGCGATACCCGCGAGCACCGCGGCTGCATCGCGCAGCGGGCTCTTGTGGTCATGATCGGCGAGCACGACCTGGAGCAACCCGAAGGCGACGCTGCCAGCCAAGGTCATCTGGAATGCATTGACGACGTTGTGTTCGGCAGCTCCGAAGAACAAGAACACCGTCGCGCACAGGGTTGCCATCCACGGACCGACGGTCGAGCGCCGCATGATCGTGCGGATCAGCACCGCGATGGCGAGGTGAAGCCCGATCGTGATCGCGACGTAGGGCGCGTAGGTCCGCAACCCGAAGGCCCAGTACAAGAAGCGGTACGCAGCCACGGGGAGCGCGATCAGGTGGCCGCGGTGGGTCTGGAACAATCCGTCGACGTCGAATCCCCTCGAGGTGATGACCCACCACTCGTCGGTCGCGGGGAACCACGACCCCTGCGCGCGGTCCCACCAGAACCAGGTGGCCGCGGCCATTGCCCCGGCAAAGGTCCACGCCGCGACGTCGATATCGCGTGGCGTGTCGATCCCCACCGATGCCTCGACGCGACGCGTGCGGCGGGTGGAGCGGGCGCGCGACTCGATCAGCGCGGGCGGCGCTTGCAGATCGGTAGTCATCGCGTGCAGCGGCTCGCTTCTTCATCCGACCCGCGACCGGGTGGTACGCACGATCGACCGTTCGGACCTCCTTGGCCCGAGACCGTCCTGTCCGCACCCGCCCCCGGGGCTGATCGCTCCTGGCTGGTCCCACACCTGGTCGCACCAGTTTGCCCAACTTTCGAGCATTCTGGTGGAGATCGGCCCCCTTTCACAAAACCCGTAATCCGAATCTACAGCACTTTGCAGAGATTTAGGATGATCAGTAATCTTCGCTTGAACCGTACGAAGGCGATCCGGCTCAACGATCCGGCCAAATGATTCGGGCGAGCTCGCTCACACCAGCCGGGAGCGGCGACCCATCCGGGGGGGGCGCGCCCCGCCCGGGCGAGCGCACCTGCCGTACGGCACACAGCACGCGGGCGAGGACTGGGGCGAAGCATGGCATTTACGCGAGACGTGGTGATCGTCGGCGGATGCGGGCGTGTCGGGCTGCCGCTCGGGTTGGCGCTGGCCGAGGTCGGGATGAGCGTCGTGCTCTACGACCGCAATCCCCACGCGGTCGACCAGGTCCGGGCGGCGAAGATGCCGTTCTGGGAGGACGGCGCCGACGAACTCCTCGAAGCGATGCTCGAGCGCGGTCGCCTCGAGGCGACGGTCGACGCCTCGGTCGTGACCAGCGCCGAGCATGTGATCGTCGTGGTCGGCACCCCGATCGACGAGCACATGAACCCCGACCCCAAGTGTGTCCTGCAGACAATCGAGGGGCTCCTCAACCACCTCCGCGACGGCCAGCACCTCGTCCTGCGCAGCACCGTGTACCCGGGCGTCACGGGCATGGTCGAGAAGTTGCTGATCGCGGCTCGCCGCACGATCGACGTGTCGTTCTGTCCCGAGCGCATCGTCGAAGGCCAAGCGCTGCACGAGCTCCGCACGCTGCCGCAGATCATCGCGGCGCGTAGCGATCACTCGATGCGGCGTGCCGAGGCCTTGTTCTCGCCGATCGCGCCGTCGCTCGTGCGCCTCGAACCCGAAGAGGCCGAGCTCGCCAAGCTGTTCACCAACACGTGGCGCTACATCAAGTTCGCCGCAGCCAACCAGCTGTTCATGATCGCCAACGACTTCGGGCTCGACTTCGCGAAGATCCGCGCCGCCCTCAAGCAGGACTACCCGCGTGCGGCCGACATGCCCGGCCCCGGGCTCGCCGCCGGTCCGTGCCTGCTCAAAGACACCATGCAGCTCGCGGCGTTCAACAACAACAACTTCACGCTCGGGCACGCCAGCATGACCATCAACGAGGGTCTGCCGATGTACGTCGTGGCCCGCCTCGAGCGCGAGTACGACCTCGGGTCGATGACCGTCGGGATCCTCGGAATGGCCTTCAAGGCCGAGTCCGACGATATCCGCTCGAGCCTGAGCTACAAACTGAAGCGATTGTTGCGCTTCCGCGCCGGACGGGTGCTCTGCACCGATCCCTACGTCAAGGACGACCACGAACTCTGGCCGCTCGACGACGTGCTTGCCGAGTCCGACCTCCTCGTCGTGGCGACGCCGCACACGGTCTATCGCGACATCGACGCCAAGGTTCCCGTCGTCGACATCTGGAACCTGCTCGGACACGGCGAACGGGTGTGACGCCGCGCGCCTCCATCGTCATCCCCGTCTACAACGAGGGGGCGGCGATCATCGCGTGCCTCGAACGGCTGATCGAGTCGGTGACGACCGAGTGCGAGATCCTCGTCGTGTTCGACACGCCCGACGACTCAACTCGTGAGCCGGGCGAGGACTTCGCGCGCGCTCATCCCGTGGTCAAGCCGACCCTCAACACCTATGGGCGGGGTCCCGCCCACGCGATCCGCTACGGCATCGATCACTCGAGCGCGCCGGTGGTGGTCGTGACCATGGCCGATGGCTCCGACGACGCGACCCAGATCGACGCGATGATCCGCCTCGTCGAGCGCGGCGTCGCGATCGCGGTGGCGAGTCGCTACATGGCCGGCGGCTCGCAACTCGGTGCGCCGTTCGTGAAGTCACTCATGTCTCGCCTCGCCGGGTTGAGCCTGTGTTGGTTCGCACGGGTGGGGACCCACGACGCGACGAGTTCGTTCAAGGCGTACGACCGCGGGTTCGTGCAGCGGGTCGGCATCGAATCCGACGCCGGGTTCGAGATTGCGATCGAACTCGTCGCCAAGGCTCGTCGGCACCGGCTCCCGGTCGCCGAGATCCCGACGATCTGGCTCGAGCGCACGACAGGCGAATCAAACTTCAAGGTCGTCAAGTGGCTCCCCCGATACCTCCACTGGTATCGCTACGCATTCGGACGGAGAATCTCATGAGCACCATCGTCGTCAGCGGTTCGGCCGGCTTCATCGGCGGGTACCTCGTCGAAGAATTGCTGTCGCGCGACCACACCGTGATCGGCGTCGACAACTACTCGAAGTACGGGCCGGTCACGCGCAGCTACGACGACCACCCGAAGTACCGGCTCGTCGTCGCCGACGCGCAGGACGTCGCCGTGATGACGGACCTGTTGGCGGACTGCGACCACTTCGTTGCCGGCGCGGCCATGATCGGCGGCATCTCCTACTTCCACACCTACGCCTACGACCTGTTGGCGACGAACGACCGCATCATCGCCGCGTCGTGTGACGCAGCCATCGATGCCCACCGCAACGGCCGCCTCCAGAAGGTGACCTATGTGAGTTCGTCGATGGTGTTCGAGTCGGCCGACACGTGGCCGTCGCACGAAGGCCAGCAACACGAGGTCCCGCCGCCGCGCTCGTCGTACGGATTCCAGAAGCTCGCCGTCGAGTACTACGCCAAGGCCGCCTGGGACCAGTACCAGCTGCCCTACACGATCGTCCGGCCGTTCAACTGCGTCGGCGTCGGCGAGGGGAGGGCGCTCGGCGAGGTCGAGGTCTTGAGCGGCAACGTGAAGCTCGCCATGAGCCACGTCGTGCCGGATCTCGTCCAGAAGGTGTTGAAGGGTCAGGATCCGCTCCACATCCTGGGTGACGGCACTCAGATCCGTCACTACACCTACGGCGGCGACCTCGCCGCCGGCATCGCGATCGCGATCGAACACCCCGACGCGCTGAACGACGACTTCAACCTGTCGACGGACGAGTCGACGACGGTGCTCGAGCTCGCCGAACTCATCTGGCGCAAGATCAAGGGTGATGCGGTGCCGTTCCGTCACACGAGCGACGACCCGTTCGAATACGACGTCCAGCGGCGCGTCCCCGCGACCGGCAAGGCGAAGCGCATCCTCGGTTTCGACGCCACCACGACCCTCGACCAGATGCTCGACGAAGTCATCCCCTGGGTCGAGGCCGCCATCACCGAGGGCCGCATCTGATCGCACAGCTGGCAGCGCGCCCGTCGCCACGAACGCGGCACACGAACGCACACACCCCACACGGGAGCACCTCATGACATCGACGCAGGCACCCTCAACTGGATCGTCTCACGGCGGATCGACTCACGGCGGCCTCGCCGCGCTCGGGAACCTCGCCGGGGATCTCGTCCACGACACGGTCGCCGCGATCGCGCGCACCGAGTTCTCGCCCGACACGACGTCGCAGGACCGCTACATGCTCTGGCGCTGGACCCAGGTCACCGATGTCGTCGAGTACCTGATCCCCCGCCTCCCTCGCGCGATCGGGCGCACCTGGCCGGCGTACATGGACACGACCCCAGGACACCGCGACATCCCCGACGACGAACTCGCGCGGCAGGTCAAAGAACTCGGACCGTGGTTCGTGCCGTTTCGGCTGCGGCGAGGCTTGGCGACGGTCGACCTGAAGTCCAAGCTTGGAGGCGAGAACGTCGACAAGTACCTGTTCCGCCGCGATCTGATCACGGGGACGGTCGCGGATCTGCTCGGTGACGACCTCGACGCTTCGACCGTCCTCGACATCGGCTGCAACTCGGGGTACTTCAGTCTCGACCTCGCGGCACGCGGTGCGGCTCACGTCGACGGATTCGACCTGCGGGAAGAGAACATCGCCCGGGCGCGCTTCGTCGCCGAGCATTACGGCCTCACGAACGTCGATTTTCGCGTCGCCGATGCCGAGACCTTGGGCGCCGATGAGCAGTGGGACGTCGTGCTGAACCTCGGGCTGCTCTATCACCTCACCAACCCGCTCGATGTGCTGCGACGCACCTATGAGTTGTGCCGGCGATTCGCGATCATCGACACCGTGTGCCACACCGAGCCAGTCGCGGCGTTCTTCCTCTTCGGCGACAAAGACACCGATCACCCCGCCGAGGGACGCGAACGGTGGGAGTTCCATCCGACCTACCGGGGAGCTGTCGAGGCGATCCGCTTCGCGGGCTTCTCCGAGGTCGTCGAACTCGTCGCGGTCACCGACCGTCCGCACCCGCTCTACGAGAGCGGCAACCGCCGCTGCTTCCTCGCAGTGAAATGAGCTGACGTCGGTCAGTCGCGGCTTGCGTCGGGCGAGGGACCACGTTCGGTCTGGGCGTCGTTGCTCCGATCGGCGTCCCCGTTGGAAGCATCCGAGCTTTCCGTCGCGTCGCGCACGCTCGCACCTTGCTCGGGGGCGTCTGGATCGGGTGGTGGCTTCGTCGGAGGCAGCCCGTTGATCGGGGGCCGTTCGCCTCTCGGCTGGTCGCACCGCATCGCATCCGGCCCGGCTGGCGTCAACCTGAGCGAAACGGTTCGGACGGTCGCACGCAGGTGATACGGCACCGGATACTCGATCGACGACGTGCGGAACAGCACCTGATCCGACTCGACGGGCACGGTCGGTGGGATCAGCCGAATCCGCAGGCTTCCACGCACGACCATCCTCTCCTCGGGCCGGATGGTGACGATGACGGGCTTCGTCAGCGGCTGGCACTTGCCGCCGTAGAAGTTGAGCGGAGTCTGTTCGACGAGCACGCGCATCAGCGCCGCGGCGCGAACCTCCGGTCCGATCGCCGGCGCCGGCCCCATGCGTCCCGAATCCTCCGTCTTGATCAGCCATCCGAGCGTCGCGCCCGGCGCGGCGAGCGGCTCCGGCACCAGGTCGGGCGTGACCTTGCGGGCAACGTCGAAGCGAGGGATCGTCGTCAGTCGTTGGCGGAGGTTGGTGTAGAGACCCGGTCGCACGTCAGGCGAGAGGGTGGCGAGGTTCAGCGGGATGACGACGGCGAGCGCGACCAGCGTGGCCCCGCCGATCAGCGGGAACCGCCGCGAGATCGCGTCGACCGCGACGCCGAGCAACGGGACCAAGCAGGCGAGGACGATGTAGAGGTAGCGGCTCGCGTCGGGAACGTTCGCTCCGATCTCACCACGGATCGACGCCGTCATCGCGGCGAAGGCAAGACCACCGAGACCCAGCGCGACAGCAGTGTTCAAGCGCACGGCGCGGGCGCCTCGCTGACGCCAGGCCAGCCACGATCCCGCGACGATCACGACTCCGAGCAGGATTCCGCCAAGCGGAACCGTCGTCGTCCCGAAGTGCAGGTCGACCTGACCCACGGTGTCAAGCGTTGCGCCGACGCTGTCGCGAGTCCAGCGGAACATGAGCGCAAGATCGAAGTTCGTTCGCCGGTCCGAAGCCTCAACCTGGGTCCGCCACGCCAACACCAGCGCGACGAGCGGCAGGGAGTGGAGCGCGGCGATGCGCCAGCCGCGACGAACCACGGACGCGAGACCGACCACGAGAAGCATCGTGATGGCGAGGCCGGAGCAGAGCGCCCCGACCAGACCGGCGACGACACCCCACCAGTCTCGCCGATCCCAGCCGCCATCGTGATCGGCGAGCAGCAGATGCGCGATCCCGAAGACGAGGCTCCCGACGAGCGTGATCTGAAAGGCGCGCACGATGTTCGACGAGCCTGCCCCAAAGCACATGAACAGCGCGGCGGTGCTGGTCGCAATCCAGGGTCGTACGCCCACTCTGCCCATCACCGTGCGCAGGAGTACAGCCGCCGTTGCGTGCAACATGATCGACACCGCGGCGTAGGGGAGGTACGAACGGATGCCGAACAACTGGAAGAGCGTCCGGTAGGCGATCAACGGCAACACGACGAGGTGACCACCATGGTCCAACCACAGATCATCCCAGCGCAGACTTCGTGCCGCCAGGAAGTTCCACTCGTCGCCGTAGAACCACACGTCGCGCGCCCGGTTGGCGTAGACGAGCACCGCCACGACGAGCAGGGCCGCGAAGGCGATCGTCGAGGCGTCACGCGGCGCAGCCAATCCCGAAACCCGGGCGCGGGCACGGCCGACGCGGGACGGCTGCGGCTCGTCGGCTCGCGGCTCGGCGACAGACGCGGTGTCGGTCTCTGCGTGCGGCGTGACGGTACTCAAGCCACTTTACGGTATCAAAACCACTACAGCGTCGAATTGCTCTGAAACTCATCTGTTCGCCGCCTATCGGCGCAGCGTGACCCACTGCACAGGCACGGGTCGCACCTCGGCCCTCGATGACGATTTCACCGTTTCATCCCTCTCGTCCGGTTACGCTCAGGGCGCGGAGGTGCACCCGGCATGGCGCTGACACTCCAGCCCGCCGAGGCACACCCGGTGGAGGCCACCACAACCCCACCGGATGAGTACCGGCCTCACCTCGACGGATTGCGCGCGGTTGCCGTCTTCGCGGTCCTTGCCTTCCACGCCGGCGCGGACCGCGCGAGCGGAGGCTTCGTCGGTGTCGACGTTTTCTTCGTGCTGTCGGGCTACCTCGTGACCGGGGTGCTGGTGGGCGACGTGGCGACGCGCGGCCGGCTCCGCGTCGCCCGGTTCTACGCCCGGCGTGTCCGTCGCCTGTTGCCTGCGGCGCTCACGGCACTCGTCGTCACCGCGCTCGTACATCGCGCCATCGCCACGCCGCTCGAATTGCACGACAGTGCAGGCGGGTTTCGCGCTGCGTTCACCTACTCGAGCAACTGGTACTTCGCCGGCCGCTCAACCGACTACTTCGCAACCGACGTCGCGGCGAGCCCAGTGCTGCACTTCTGGTCGCTCGCCGTCGAGGAACAGTTCTACATTCTTTGGCCGGCACTGTTCGCGGTGCTCGTGCTCGTCACGCGACGTGCCGGGCGCCACTGGCGGAGGGTGGTTGCGGCAGTCGTCGCCCTCGGCGGACTCGGCTCGTTGGTCCGCGCGCTCTTGCTCGTCGGCTCGCGCGACGAACGCGCGTACTTCGGGACCGACACGCGCGCGTACCAACTCCTCCTCGGCGCGACGATCGCGCTCGTTCCGTTCGGACTCGGCGACCTCGCGCGCCGCCACGCCGTCAGGCGCCTCCTCGCTTGGGGTGCACTGGGCACGATCGTGGTACTCGTGTCGTCGGCACTCTCGATCGGCGTGATCGCACGTGGCGTTGCCGCAGCGATTGCAACCTCGATCGCTCTGATTGCGCTCGATGCCGGACCCGGAGCCGCGCGACGCCTGCTCGGCCTCTCGCCACTCGCGTACGTCGGTCGGATCTCGTACGGGATCTACCTATGGCACTGGCCCATCCTCATCTGGGCCCGCCATCGCGATGTCACGAGCCCTCGAACGTTGCTACTGATCGCAAGTGTGGGAGCGACCGCCGTCGCGGCGTTCTCGGCGCACTTCATCGAACTCCCGATCCGTCGCTCGCAACGTCTCGATCGCTTCCCTCGCACCGTCGTCGCCGTCGGCCTCACGAGCGGTCTCGTCGGAGGTCTGGTGTTGGTGCCGCGTGCGTTCAACGTCGCTGACGCCGAGACCCGCCTCGTGGAGATCTCGGATCCCGTAGCTGCCGCCCGATCCGAGGGCGAGCTCCGGGACTGGCTGAGGGCGTGGCAGGAAAGCATCGTCCTGCCGTCGTGCCTTCACCTCCCAGTCGAAGGGTGCGTGCTGCGACGGGGCGAGGCGGCACACGTCATGGTCATCGGAGACAGCACCGCCCGAATGTGGGTCCCGGCCTTCGGTCGGCTCGCGGACCGCCACGACCTGACCTTGTCCGTCGGGGTGATGGGCGGTTGCCCGTGGCAGCAGGGCCTGAACTACGGCGGGTCGGTGGAAGTACGTCGGCAATGCGATGCCCGGCGCGACGACTGGTACGAGCGCGTGATCCCGCGCCTCGATCCCGACATCCTCGTCCTCGTCCAACGCGGCCACGACGATCCGACGCGACCTTCGCGCCTGATGGTGTCTGAGCGCGAAGTCCTCGAGTTCGGGTCTCCCGGTTTCGCGAACGCACTCGCGCAGGCAACCGATCGATCGCTCGCTGAGCTACGCGCTCCCGGGCGTCGCATCGTCGTCATCGAACCGGTCCCGATCCCACCGGGTGACCTGCTCCCGCTCGCCTGCCTGGCGCGCGACCGCACGGCACGCAGTTGCACGTTCCGGGTGGCCCCCGAGCCGACGCCGTCCGAGCGTCATCTCCGAGGGCTCGCGGCAGCCGGATCGCTGACCTCGATCGATCTCGACCGCGCTGCGTGCCCCCGCCTGCCGACGTGTGACGCCTTCATCGGCGACATCATCACCTACCGCGACAACGTGCACCTGACCGCGACCTACGCGCGTTCGCTCTGGCCCGCGGTCGAGGCGGCGCTGCGGGATCACGGGATCGACCTCGGCCGGCCACCCGTCCGGGTCGACCAGACGCCCCCTGAGCGGTGAGCTGAGGTGTTTGGGGTGTTTGCACGGTTTCATTCAGTTTGGTAGGCTGGTGTCGTGCCCTGTGGCGGGGCGCGCGTGGATTGAACGGGCGATGCCAGTGAGGCGGCTGGGGTGAGGCGACCGTGAGGGTGCGGGATGTTGTTGGTGCCGTGCGTCGGCGCTGGCGGCTGGTCATCGCGATCTTCTTGCTCGCCGCGGTCGCGGACGGGATCTTCATCCTCAACCGCCGCTCCGAGATCCGCCCCACCCGCTACACCAGCACCGTCACCGTCCGCATCGCCCCCAAACCTGCCGAACGCGAAGAACGCAACGACCGACGCGACACCACCACCACCGTCCCCGAAATCAGCATCGGCGGCCCCACCCGCTTCGCCCTCGGCCCCAACGTCCGCGCCCAAGCCATCAAAACCTCCGCCGTGCCCCAATCCCAAGCCGGCTTCACCGCCACCACCAACCCCGCCGGCGACCTACTCCGCCTCAACGCCTACGCCAACACCCCCCGCGACGCCCGCAACCTCGCCCGCGCCTGGGCCAACAGCTACATCACCGCCCGCCGCAACCAAGCCATCCGCGAACTCCGCCAAAACAAACTCGCCCTCGCCACCCGCCGCGACACCCTCTACCAACAAAAACTCCGCGTCGACGCCATCCTCCAGAACATCATGCCCCTCGTCTACCGCGACCTGCTCCGCGACGACGCCCCCTTCGGCCGCAACCCGACCGACACCAGCCGCAACGGCGGCACCAACAACCCCGTCCCCCTCAACGTCTCCGGCTCCAGCGACCCCGCCGTCATCAACCTCATCTACCAACGCGTCAGCCTCATCGACACCGTCCAACGCCTCTCCCAAGAAATCGCCCGCCTCAACATCGCCCGCGAAACCCCCGACATCTTCGCCAGCCTCCAGACCCAAACCCCACCCATCCGCACCACCACCCCACCACACACCACCATCCCCGCCCTCCTCGCCCTCCTCGCCGGCCTCACCCTCGCCATCACCACCGCCACCCTCCTCGACCGCTACGACGGCCGCATCCGCACCCCCCAACAAGCCGCCAACGCCTTCCACACCCCCGTCCTCGCCATCATCCCCCCCAACCCCCACGACCTCCCCGTCCTCGACCAACCCCACAGCCCCACCAGCACCGCCTACCGCGGCCTCGCCGCCATGAGCATCGCCACCAACCACCTCCCCACCCACCTCATGATCACCACCCCCCACGGCGACGCCCACGACGAAACCGCCATCAACTACGCCGCCGCCCTCGCCCAACTCGGCCTCAACGTCACCCTCATCGCCACCACCCAAACCTGGTACACCAACCACTTCACCCCACCCCAACACCCCACCAACCTCACCCAAGCCCTCCACCAAACCACCCAACCCAACCCCACCATCAACCCCCACACCAACCCCCTCAACCCCCACCTCACCCTCCTCCCCCCCAACCCCGACCCCACCCAACCCCTCCCCCTCGACCACCTCCCCAACCTCCTCACCCACCTCAACAACACCGGCACCGACATCACCATCATCGCCGGACCCCCCCTCCTCGAAAACCCCGACGCCACCCTCATCGCCTGGGCCACCCAACACATCCTCTGGACCATCCACCCCGGCCACACCACCACCCAACAAGCCCACACCGCCGCCACCCGCGCCCAACTCGCCAACACCACACCCTTCGGAACCATCATCCACACCACCACCCACGGCTGAGCACGATGTCGGAATCGCGTCCCCGATCCGACGCGGCAGCGGCCGCGTCACTGGCACCCCCGCCTGCCATCGCCGGGTGGCCCCGCGGAACCGCTTCGACCGACCGGCCCGGAATCGACCGGCCCGCAACCGACCATCCGAACGGGCGAGCGATCGACGAGGTCGACCGCGATGATCCGGTGGCGCAACTCGCGGCGCTCGCGTCACTGTCACCGGCCGACCCGAGCCTTGGGGCGCTCGACGAACCGCACCTGCTCGCGCTCACCACGCGTGCGCTCATCGAGTCCGAACGGCTGCGCGTCGAACGCGACACCTGGATGCTCATCGCCGAGGAGCGCGAACTCGCGCTGCAGCGCGCCCACGATGCCCTCGACGCCGTCGACGGGATCCTGGCACCGGCGATGGATCGCCCGGCGCGCCGGTCATCAACCGCCGAACGACGCCCGCTCGGCCGGACCGAACTCGATCGACGGCACGGCCGGTCGGCGCACGCCGCGACCAAGTGGGGCGAACCCGGCGCGCGTCCGACCGACACGAACTGACACACGCGGGGCGGCCTGACGCATTCGCGACCCCGCTGCGGGGGCGACCGGAGGCAGCGTCAGGAGGCGGCGCTCAACAACGCGTCACGACGCTCGAGCGAGTACTGCACGTAGCCGAGCGCCTCGGAGCGCACCCGCCCGACGAGGCGTGCCGCCCGCGCCGGCGGCCGGTATCGCTCGCCCCTGATCGCGACATGGTCGCGCTGCATCTCCTCCCAGCCGATCCGTCCGGAGGTCGCCGCGCCGCCATGCCGTTGGTGAAAGGTCCCCTCACCGACGAGGACGAACAGGTCGGTCCCGGCGATCTCACACGCCCGCCGATACACGTCGTGGTTCACCAGCCCGCCACCCGGGAGCGCGAACCGCTCGTCGAGCCCGCCGAGCTGGTCCCAAAGACGACGCCGCATGAACAGCGAACTGCTCTCGCCCATCGGCGCGAACCAGCCGCGGGCGGACGACGCCGCGATTGTGCTGTGCGCGAACAAGGCGCCGTCGTCATCGGGCCAACCGAGGCGTGCGAGCAACCGGTCCTCGTCCGCGGCAGTGAATGCATCGACCGGATCGTGACCGGCTCCAGCACCGCAAAGGTGGTAGGCGGGCGCGGTGATGATGGGTTCGAGCGCGAGATGTGCCGCTCGCGACGCGGCCGCCACGAGCCCGGCGCTCGCGATGCGAGCCCCGTCGACGACGAGTCCGATGAGATCGGCGCGCGCTGCCTCGATCCCGGCGTTGGCGGCACGCGCCGGCGAGGCGGGCGCCGGATCGATGCGAAGCAGCCGTCCCGATCGCCCGAACCCGTCGAGCGCCTCGGCCGCGACCGGTGTCGGCGATCCGTTGTCGACGACGATCACTTCATAGTCGTCGGGGCACACGCCGCGCTGGTTGGCCGGCACGAGGCTGGCCAGCGTTCGGGGCAACTCGCGACCCATGTCGTAGGCGACAACAACGACGCTGACCGACGGACGCGGCACATCATCGGGCACCGGCGTCTCGGCTCCGAGGTTCACGGTACGAGCGGGACACCGCCGTCGGGATAGGCCGACGGCGCGAAGAACCAAGACTCGATCGCGTAGCGCGGCTCGGTCATCGCCGCGGTGACCAACGTGCGGTGCAGCGTCATGTCGTCGAACAGGATGGCATCCCCGGGCGCGAACACGGGCCGCACGATTGGGTGATCGCCGGCGGCCTCGCGCGCGACCGCGTCGGACACGGACCACTCGAAGAACGCGCCCTCGGTCCCGGTCGGGAGGATCTCGTCGAAGCGCCGCGCCACCACCTCGAGCCCAGGAGCCGTCTCGCCCGCGCTCGACAGAGCGATCCACACGTTGACGGTGCGCAGACCCTCGCCGAGAAAGGCTCCGTCTTGGTGCCAGCTCGTCCCGGCGGCGAGCGGCACGCGTCGCAACGTCCACTTCTTGCCGGACAGCGCCGGGCGCTCGCCGAGGTGGTCAGCGACGGCGTCGACGACGCCCGCGGCGGCGAACGCGTCGAGCACGTGGAACGCCGCCCGGGGCGAGTCAGCGGCGAAGACGCCGCCTCCGCCGCCGACCCAGTGGCGCGGTGTCGTCATCGGCGGGCAGTCGGGTCCCGGCTCGAACGGCGCGAACCAGGGGCCGTAGTCGCCGTCGATCTCGCCCGCCGCGGCCCAGGCGTCCTGACCCGCGAACGCGAGATCGATGTGTTCGATCAGACGGCGGGCCGTGGTCGGGGGCAACAGCCCACGCACGATGAGCGCGCCGCGCCCGATGACCCCCGCGCGGATCGCATCGCCGGTCAGTGCCGCGGCCGCGATCTCGGGGATGTCGGCGACGCCGGCGTAGCGGTCGTCGCACGGCGGAGGCCACGCGAACGCGGGCGCTTCGTGCACGACGTGGGCGAAGGCTTCGTGACGGAGTCGGATCAGGCGTCGCTCGACGTCGGTGGCGGGTGCGACCCGGTTGGCCGCGCTCAGCTCCTCGATCTGAGTTCGGGCGGGCGGCGCAGGGTCACGCGCGCCGGCGTCACGATCTGGCGCCGCCGGTGTGGCGACCTCGGCCGCGTCGGCCGCGTCGGCCGTGACGACGCCGACGGCGACGCTGCCGGGCGCCACGCTCCCGAAGACACGGGCGTTGGCGCCAATACGCGCGCCGGCGCCGACGACGACAGGACCGCGGATGGTCGACCCCGTGCCGAGGTGGACGTCGCGTTCGATTCGCGGCGCACCATCCGCGTCGGCCTCGACCGAGACCCACGGGAACAGCACGACCGACCCGCCGATCACGACCGGTCCGTGGATCCGGACCTGTCCGTGCGCGATGTACAGCCCGGGGGCGATCGTCGCGGCTGCGTCGATGTCGACCTGCGCCAGGGCTCGGGCAACGGCGCGCAGCACCCACGGGATCACCGGGATGTGGCGACGGCAAAGCGCATCGGCGGTGCGCCACGCGACCTGCGCTGCGAACGCGTCGCTCACCCACACGAGACGTATCGCGTCGAGCACCTCGCGGGCACCCTTCGGCGCGCGGGCACCCTCGCCCCGGAAGGCGCGCGTCACCTTGGCGTCGGCGCGTACCGAGCGCGGCAAAGACGGGCGCAGGGTTCGCGCAGGCCCGCGTTCGATCGAGCCCTCGGCCGGATGGACCGCGGTCGTCATGACGCAACCTCCCTCGCCCGACCCGACCCACGCCGCGCCGCGACCAGGTCGCAGGCGTGCGCGTAGAACTCCATCTCGGCCGGGTTATCCGCGATGATCTTGCGGCGGAAGGCATCGCTGATCGAGGCACCGCCGGGGCTCACGTTGGCGCGACCGCGGAGATCGGAGTCGGGGCGACGCCACCAGCAGTATTCGGCGCGGAGTTGTTCGACGAAACCCTCGTAGTCGCCGCTCAGCCCAAGCACGTCGACTCGGTCGAGGTTGGCCAGCGCGAGCGAGCGCCGAGCGTCGTCGACGGTGATCGTGGCCGCCGCAGCATCGAAGTCGGACACCGGACCGGCACCGAGTGCCCCCGCCGCAGCGCCGAACTTCAGGCTGGCGAACGCAGCAGGAGAATCCTCCATCGTCAGTGCGAACAGCTTGACCTGGTGGTCGTGGATGAACAGATGGAAGATCAACGGGTCGTCGTAGATCGCCTCGAGCGACGCCTCGGCGAAACGAGGGGTGAGCCGCTGGAAGTGACGCAACGCCGACACGGTCCGCGCGACGGGCTCGCGCAGCAACGTGATCACGATCGGCTCGGGGTCGATCAGATCCGCGGCCGCGTACGGGTAATGACCCATGTAGATGCGGACGTCACGACGACGTTCGACTGGCACGTTGCGCAGCCGGTCGATCGCGACGTACGACGCGAAGTCGGTGGGCCCGCGACGGTCGATCGACTCGCTCGGGTAGATCTCACGGTCGTCGAACTCCTGCATGACATGGAACGCGAAGGTGGTTCCGCCCGTCTTCATCACATGCACGAAGAAGAACGGTCGCCCGTTGCCGCGCGGGGTCGACTCGCTCGAGTGCAGCGGCGTACTCATGCGGCACCGATCGTTCGGTTCGAGCCCGCGGGTCCGGTCACGACCCCAGCACGATCTCCGCCGAGGGTTCGCGCCGGGACGCCGCGCGCCGTTGCGCCTGCCGGCACGTCGTGCACCAGGACCGAACCGGCGGCGATCGACGCGCCCCGACCGATCGTCACCGCCCCGATGATCTTCGCCCCCGCACCGATCTGCACACCCCGTTCGATGGTCGGGCCCTGCCAGTTGCCGGCGCGCAACCCGATCGTGACGTGTGGCCCGATGACGACGCCGGGACCGATGTCGACGAAGCCGTCGATGACCGCGCGGCCACCGGGCACGACAACGCCGGGCGCGATGACGACAGGATCGCCGATGCACAGCGTGCCGATGGCCATCGACCAGCGATGCAGCAAGATCGGCAGCACCGGCACGCCGAGTGCACGGCAGCGGGCGCGCAGCCGGTACGCGCAGAGCGCGGCAAAGGCGCGCGACGTCGCGAACTCGCGGATGACCAGCAGGACGGCTCCGACGCGGCCTCGGCCCTTCACGGTACGGCCGCGATGGGCGGCGAGCGCTCGGGCGTCGGCGACCATCGCCGCGAACGCGCGTGGATGACGCGCGCGCACGGCGGCGAGCGGGTGGGCGCGCCGCTTCACCGCCTGCTCTCCGCCAGGCGGGCGGCCGCAAGCTCGCGTGCCGTCTCGTAGAACTCGAGGTCACCGGCGTTGTCGACCTCGATCCGGCGTCGGAACGACGTCGCGACGGGTTCGCTTGCCTGGCTCGCGTTCGCTCGAGCGCTCGTATCGATGCCTCGCGGCCACCAACCGTGTGCCGCCCGCAACTCCGCGACGAAGCGGTCATAGCCATCGTCCGTGCCGACAATGTCGGTGGCTCGCAGGTTGGCGAGCGCGCTGGCGAGCGCGTGCTGACGCGCCGTCTCCGACGCGGTCCAGGTCGCGTCGAGGGGATCCGGTGACGACTCCGTTCCGTCGAGCCGCGCGGCGATGTCGTGGTACGGCGACGGGCCGCCGAACGCACCGGTCGCGTCGGCGAGTGTGGTCGAGTAGAGGCGCACTTGGTGGTCCCGAACGAAGGTCGAGTGCACCGCCGGATCGTCATAGATAGCCTCGAGCGGCGACGCCGCGAAGCGATTCGCACGCGCCTCACCCACCGATCCGGGGCGCAGCCGCTGGAAATGGCGCAGCGTGCTGACGGTGCGCGCGACGGGCTCTCGTACGAGCGTCAACACGATGGGCGCGCACGACGTGGTCGAGCCCGCGAAGGACTCGCGAACGAGAGCCGTCGCGGCGAACGGGAAGTGTCCGGCATAGAAGCGGATTGCGGCGCGACGCGCGGACGAGAGCGAGCCGAGCCCTTGGAGCGTCGAATAGGCCAGGATCCGAGCGTCGATCGAGCCGTCGAGCGTGTCGACTCCCGGGGACGGGTAGATCTCGTCGTTCGCGAAGTGCTGCTGCGCGTGGAACGCGAAGGACGTGCCGCCGGTCTTCATGAGGTGCACGAAGAAGAAGGGCCGGGCTCGACGGCCTCCCTCACTCACCGGAGCGACCGGATTCCACCGACGCGACCGGGCACCGAGGCACGAGCGACGCCACGTCACCGTCGAGTGTCATGACGATCATGTGGCGCGGCTCGCGTACACGATCGGCAATTGGCTCTCGGGGAGTTCGTCGTCGTTTGAGGTCATCGCTCCGTACGTCGATGGCGCGAGGAACCACGCTTCGATGGCGTAACGGTCGCGCATCATCCCAGGATCGACCGCCGTCCGGTGGAGGTTGAGGTGGTCGAACAGCAGCACGTCGCCCGGAGCGAAGCGCGGCCGGACCACCGCACCCGCCGCAACCTCGTCGACGACGGCCGGACTCACCGTCCAACTCATGCGAGCGCCGTGGGTACCGGTCGGCACGATGTCATCGAGCGGACGGGCGACGACGTCGATGCCGGGCGCGTCGCTGCCGCAGTCGCTGAGCGAGACCCAGACGTTGAGCGAGCGGATGTCGCGGCCCATGAAGGCGCCGTCTTGGTGCCAGTCGCCGTTGGCTCCGTCGCGCGGGACGCGTCGCAGCGTCCACTTGCGCGCCAGGATCGCGGGTTCTTCGCCGAAGTACTCGCGCACGAGCGCCCCGATGCCCACGGCATCGAAGGTCTCGATGAGATCGAACATCGCGCCGGGCGCGTCGACGGCGAGTACCCCTCCCGCGGCGCGCCGGAACACCCGCTCGATGACCTTCTTCTCGCCCGACGGCCAGTGGCGGAACGGCACGAACTCGGGCGCGCCATCGGCGGGTCGGCCCGAATCCGCCTGGCGGTCGTAGGCGGCGAGCGCTCCATCGACGTCGGCGACGAGCCGATCGACGAACTCCGGGCCGATGAGACCGCGCACGATCACCGCACCGTGGTGTGCGAGTGCTGACCGCACCCGCTCGACCGAGAGTTCGGCGGCGCCGATCTCGGGGATGGCCGCACCGGGGAACTGATCGGGCACTGCGTCGGGCCAAGGGCACCGGGTTGTCGGCCAACTGCGGCTTGCGAACGCCCGCGTCCGCAACTCGAGCAACCTGAGTTCGAGGCGAGGGTCGCGCTGCTGCCGGTTCGCCTTGCTCAGGATCTCGATCGCTCCCATCGGATCGTCGGCGGCGACGGCTCCGGCTCGGTGCAAGGCCCGTTCGACGTCACCGACAGCGCTCGGCGCTGCGGTCGGGTGCGATCCCGTCGGGACCGGACGACCCGGCTCGGAAACTGCCGCGTCGAGCGTCGCTGCGGCCGGGGACCGTTTCGCTCGGGGGTGCGCTAGCCGCGCCAAGCGACTGCGGATCACGCCGGTACGCGTCATTGTCGCCTCCTGCCTGCCTGCGGATCTCGATAGTACCCAGAAGGGATAAAACCGTCATCGTGTACCGGGCGACTTGGGCCGATCGTCCCGGAGAAGACGTGACCCTCTTCACCCCGTCTGCCGGTTCGGTGCGAGATGCGTCACGTCCGACTCGACGACACGAGGACCGCCGCTACCTTGCCCTCGTGCTGCGACGCTCCCGCCGCGACCTCGCGACCGCGCGCGAACGGCCCCCTCAATCCCCGGAGCTGACCGGCGCCCAGCCGCCGCCCGAGCAGACTCGCGGCCCCGCATCGGGCGCGGAAGACGACGAACTCGAGCGGGTCCGCGAGCGTTACCTCGACGTGGTGAAGCGGGCGCTGACCCACTTGCTGTACCGACCCCTCGACGTCCACTTCGAGGATCTCGGGATCGACGTCGACCCCGAGATGCGGGCGGCCGCGGCGCGCGAGTTTGCCCGGCCCGACTTCGACTGGGCCGACGTGCGGGCCGAGGGCCGCGACTATCCACGGTTCGCGCAGACGATGATCGGCCTGCGGCGCCTCGACAACCTGCAACGCTGCGTCGCGACGATCGTGCGCGACCGCGTACGTGGCGATCTCATCGAAACCGGCGTATGGCGCGGCGGGGCGACCATCTTGATGCGAGCCGTGCTCGAAGCCTACGGTGATCCGACCCGCGCCGTCTACGTCGCCGACTCGTTCTGCGGACTCCCCGAACCGGACGACACGCAGTACCCCGCCGACGCGGGAAGCCGCTTCCATGAAGCGGCGATCCTGGCCGTGTCACGCGACGAGGTCGCACGCAACTTCGAGTTGTACGGACTCCTCGACGACCGCGTTCGGTTCCTCGAAGGTTGGTTCCGCGACACGCTGCCCCCGCTCGCAGGCCACCCCTGGTCGCTGATCCGCCTCGACGGCGACATGTACGAATCGACGATGGACGCGCTCACGAACCTCTACCCGAGTTTGTCGATCGGCGGCTTCCTGATCGTCGACGACTACGCCTATGAGCCCTGTCAACAAGCGGTCGCCGACTATCGCGCCGAACACGGGATCACGGACCCGATCGAGATGATCGACTGGCTCGGCGCGTACTGGCGCCGAGCGGGTTGACGTCGTCTCGAAGCCGGTGATCGGGACCAGCCGATGACCGACATGACGTTCCACGTCGTCTTCACGCCGCGAACGTTCGACCGCCTGGCGCCGTTCACGCGGACACTCGTCGACGACCCCGCGGCGGCGGTGCGTGTCGTCGCCAATTGCTGCGACGCCGACGAGATCGAGCGGATGCGACGCTTCGCGGCGGCCCACGTCCGCGTCGACGACGACGTCGTCGTGATCAACGACCCTTCACGCGCGATGGTGCCGCACGGCGAGGTGCTCGACACGTTGTTCGAGCGGTCCGCCGAGCGCGACTTCGCGTTCGTCGACAGCGACGTGTTCGCGCGGGCAGGGTTCGTAGGCGAGATCCGGCGCCGGCGCCGCGACCACGCCCTGGTCACCACCGGGGACGTGGCGTGGGCCGACGACGACCGCCTGCCCGCCGGGTCGATCGACCTCGTCGGCCGGCACGCGATCGGCCACGACGGGTTCCACTACGGCAGTTCGTACGTCGCCTGCTACGACCGGGGCGCGGTCGAGGAAGTTCGCGCGCGGCACGGGACGACCTTCCGCACCGCGGTCCACGAGCAGTTGCCCGCGGCGATCCGCGGGCGACTCGCCGACCTGGGACGTACCTTCCGTCGCTACGACACCGCCAAGGTGCTCAACCTCTTGCTCGTCGCCGACGGCCACCGCATCGAGCACTTCACGCATCCGGCGCTGTTCCACCTCGGCGGGATCTCTGACTTCTTGTCGTACCCCGGCAGCGCGGCGCCGAACCCAACCCGGCCGTGGTACGCGACAACGGGAACCGGTGCGACGCGGTGGGCGTTCGCCCGCTTCGCGGCGGCCGCGCTCGACGATCTCGCCCACGGCCGCCCGCCCGAGACCGATCCGAGCGGCGCGCTCGGCGCAGCGGCGACGCCGCAACAACGCGTCATCGCCGAGCGTGTCCTGAGTGCGCTCGCCGAACTGGTCGCCCGGTCCCCGACGGCGTAGCCGTTTGTAGGACGGCGCGTGACGCCGCCTCGGCGGACCTGTTCGACCGTGTGACAGCCGTCCCGGCAATTACCGCGAACTCCTCGAAAAGGCTTGAATGGTGGGGTGCGGCGGCGAGGGGTGACACGCGCTCTCGGCTCGGAGCGACATCCCGAGCGGTCCCGCAACCGCGCGATCTCGTTCGCGATCCTCGACCGCTACGCGGCCGACCCGGACGGGCGGATGATGCTCACACCGGCGCCCGTCGTCCACACTCGCCAACTCACCTCGTTCGGCGGGTCCGGCACCACCGCGCTCGGCGACCACCTCCTCGCCGCGGGCGTCGATCTGCCGGCGACCCCGGGGCAGTTCCCGTTCAAGCACCAACGCACGCCCCCGGCCTCGGCCGCCGTCCCGAGCGGGTTCCGGGCGCTCTACCTGGTCGGCGATCCGCGCGACGCCGTCATGTCGGTGTTCCGGCGCGGCTTTCAGGACGGCCACTATGTCGGGATGCACGGTCGTCGGCCCGACGTCGCGACCGAGGCGCGTTTTGCGGGACTCGACACGTTCCTCGCTGCCGGCATCGACGACTTCGCGATCGCCGACCACGTCGAGCAGTGGCTCGGCGCGTCCGACCGCAGCTACCCGATCATGGTCGTGCGCTTCGACCGGCTCGCCGAGGCCTGGCCGCGGATCCGCGACTTCTTCGGCCTGCCGGGCGACGACCGCGGGCTGCCCACGCGGGCGCGGGCGAGCGACTGGCGCGCGCTGCCGCGCGCCGCCCGCCAGCGCATCGATCGCATGTACGGCGAGCTCGCGCGGCGCGTCGACGCGCTCCCGGCCGTCACCATCATCGGCGGAGGGCACACCGACACCGGTCCCGACCAGCCTCGTCATCGGCAACGATCCGCGCCTGCCGCGGGGCACGATCCGCTCCGTGTCTCGTTCGTCGTGCCCAGCGCGCGCCGCCCCATCGGGGGCGTGATGTCGATGTTCGAGTACGCGAACGCGCTCGCCCGCCGCGGCCACGAGGTCAACCTCGTCCACGTCCCCACCATCGCGGGCCACATCGAATCGCGTGAGGATTTGAACTGGTTCGATTTCGATCCTCGCGTCAGGCATCACGTCCAGACCGAACTCGATGTCGACGCGCTGCCGCCGGCCGACTTCGTCGAACTCTCCGGGATCCGCTTCTTCACCGGTCTCGACTTCGTGGCCGGGGCCGCGCCGCGGTCGAACGCGGGCCTGCCGTTCGTGTTCCTGCAAGCGTGGAACATCTTCCCCGAGACTGTCGACCGTCACGCACTGGCGACGCCCGGACCGAAGCTGTGCGTGGCGCGCTGGCTGCTCGACGTCGCCCGAGCCAACGGCGTCCCCGAACAGGAAATCGCGCACGTCCCCTACGGACTCCGCCACGACAAGTACCGAGTCGTGCTTCCAGTTCGCGATCGGCGACCGGTCGTCTCGATGCTCTACAGCGTGCACGCGCTGAAGGGCGCGGGCGACGGGATCGCCGCGCTCGCCCGCGTCAAGGCAGCGCGCCCCGAGGTTCGGGTCGTGCTGTTCGCGAACCAACCACCGATCCACGAGATCCCCGCGGGCTTCGAGTTCCACGTGAACCCGCCGCAGGACCAGCTCGTCGAGCACATCTACAACGAGACCCAGGTGTTCCTCGCTCCGAGCGTGCTCGAGGGCTTCGGCTTCTGCCCGGTCGAGGCGATGGCGTGCGGGGCCGCGCTCGTCACGACGGCCAACGGAGGCTCCGACGACTACGCCGACGAGTCGCACGCGATCGTTGTACCCCCGCGCGACGTCGACGGGATGGCCGCGGGCATCCTCGCGTTGTTGTCCGACGCCGAGCGCCGGGTCCGCTACGCCGAACGCGGGCGTGCCGTCGTGCGCGACCGGTTCGACTGGGATCGCAGCGGCGAGATCCTCGAAGCGGTGCTGTGCCGGTACCGCGCCGACCCACGCGCGCATGGAGTTGCACGGGTCACGGATGCCAGCTGGTCACGATGACGGTTACGGCAGACGCGCATGGTCCCGCGAGCGGCGAGCGGACACCGCCCACCGCGCTCGGCTACGTCCCGGCACTCGACGGCATCCGCGCCGTCGCAGTATTGATGGTGATCGGATCGCACATCGGCCTCTTGCGCGCGTTGCCCGACGGCTGGAAGCTCCGTGGTGGCTTCATCGGTGTCGACATCTTCTTCGTCCTGAGCGGGTTCCTGATCACGACGCTGCTCCTGGAAGAGCGTCAGAAGCGGGGCTCGGTCCGTGTCGGCACGTTCTACCGGCGCCGCGCGATGCGGCTGCTTCCTGCGCTCGTCGGCTTCCTCGCGATGCACGTCGTGTTCATCACGCTTGTGCTCGGCCACCCGATCGCCATCGAGCGCCGCTGGATCCCGAGCGCATTGTTGTTCGCCACCAACTGGTCAGCGATCGCTGCACAACCACCGATCGCGATCGGGCATCTCTGGTCGCTCGCGGTCGAGGAGCAGTTCTACTTGGTCTGGCCCTTCGTGATGATCCTGGTCGGCACGCGAGCGCGCCCGCGATACGTGGTCGCCGGACTCGTCGCCACGATCGCCGTCATCGGTATCCATCGCTGGTTGCTCTGGGAGGCAACGTCGGTGGCCCGCGTGGTCCTCGGGACAGACACGCACGCCGACGGGCTCATGTTCGGCGCGCTGCTCGCTCACGTCCGCGCCTGGCGACCCACGGCGCGCCTCCCCCGACCTGCGCTCCTGATCGCTGCGGCCCTCCTCGGAGCGACGGCCGCACTGGTGAAGCCGGGAGCGGCGTTCCTGTTCCGAGGCGGCTACACGCTCGTGGGCGCGGCGGCGGCCGTCGTCATCGCCTCCGCGGTCGGGGGTGACCGGCTCGCTACCGGCGCTCTCGCCCGCCGCCCGTTGCTTGCGATCGGTCGGGTGTCCTACGGGCTCTATCTCTGGCATCCGCTCGTGTTCTGGTGGGTGTTCGTTGAGCTTCACACCCGGTCGGACACCGTTCGATTCTTCGCCGGCGTGGTCGCGACGGCAGTCGCGACATCAGCGTCGTGGTACCTGGTCGAGCGCCCGTTCCTGCGCTGGAAGTCGCGCCTCGAGTCGGTCCTTCCATCGTAGGAAGGGCAACTCGACGACGTACCACGAAGTCGCCGTCATCGCGACCATGAGCGCGAGTCCCGTGGCCATCCTGAGCGTGGCTGGCGACGTGCGCATGAGACCGGCAATGCCAAACGCCAGGACGTGCCAGAGGTACAACCCGTAAGAAACGCGGCCGACGCCTCTCAACGGTGCCCATCGCAACACGCGACCGAAGCTCCAGTCAGTGTCAATGGCGGCGAGCAGCACGATCGCCACGGCGATCGCGATGATCGTGAAACCACCACGGGCGAGAAACGGGTCCGTCGACTCATACCGTTCCACGCAGTACACGATGAATGCCAAGGCCGGCCACGCGAGCGCCCTGATCAACGCCGGCGACGGCGTGCGTCGGCGGACCCACAGGTGCGCGGCGAGCGCTCCGACCAGGAGCGAGTCGGCCCGTGCATCCGTACGGAAGTAGACGATCCCGGCGTTGTGGTGCTCAAGCAGCAGCCAACGCCAAGCCGCGATCGCGAGCACGCAGCCACCGAGCACAGCGACGACGGTCGGGAGTCGATGGCGGATCCCGACGACGAACATCGTGAGCAACGGCCACACCAGATAGAACTGCTCCTCGACCGAGAGCGACCAAAGGTGCGCGATTGCCGGTGGGACTTCGGGCAACTCGTGGATCAGGTTCCAGTTGAAGTAGTAAAAGACAACCGAGGTCATCGATCGTCGCTCGACCTGCCACGACACACCGATCGCCCCCGCGTACACCATCTGGGCGGCGATGTACGCGAACAGCGCAGGAAGAAGTCGCAATGCACGCCGCCGGTAGAACGCGCCGACGCGCACTCGGCCTCTGACACTCGCCTCGCGCAACATCAGCGCGGTGATAAGGAAGCCCGACAACACGAAGAAGATGTCGACTCCGAGGAATCCGCCATCAGGGAAGAGCAGGCGCAGTACCGGGTTCGTGATCTCCTTCGCCATCAGCACGTAGCCGTCGAGCGAGCGACCGGTGGCGTTTGCGAGTGACTCCGCGAACGCAGGCGCGTATACATACTGCGATGCCCACGGTGCGAGTGCTCGTCGGAAGTGGACGATGACAACGAGTAGCACGGCGATCGCGCGCAGACCATCGAGGGCTGGCACCTTGCCCAGCCGGCGGGGCGCGCGTTCTTCCTCCCGCTCGATGCCGTCGGCGTGCGTCACAGTGCTCACGACTTCATCATCGTCATGAGTGGTGCGTGGATTCGAGCGCAGGCACACTTCTCTTCGGAAGCGTCACTTCGTAGACGTGCACCGCGCCGCGCGCGAAGACCGGGGAAAGCGATTCGTTCCGGTCAAGGCTCGCGAGATCGAGCGTGTGGACAAACGGTTGAATGCGACGCTCGTCGAAATACACATAACGCATCCGGTACCGGCGCGCCAGTGCATCGACCTCCGGTCGGCGCCCCAGCTCGTTGAGGCGACGGAGGAGTCGGAATCGCGCGGCGAAGTCCCGACGTGCTGCCACCGATGCAGGCGTGAACCCTGTTGATTCGGGCGGGAGACCCCATCCGAACAACGGACGAACGCCCGAGTACGCATACATCCACAGTGAGTTGTCGACACTCAGCCCGAGCTGGTTGACGTCGATTGCAACGGTCTCGTCGTCGCCGACGTTGTCCGCAAGCCAGTCGAAGGCGGCTTTGGAGTCGCCGTCCACGATCGTGTCCTCTGCGAAGCTGCGCTCGAGGAGGGCTCTGGCGTTCATCACGCCTTGCGAGGCGGTCAGCGCAGCGACCACGACAGAAGCAGCCAGGATCCCGGCTCGCCAGCTTTGAGCCCTCAATGTGCGTGCGGCACGCAGGGTCGACTCAGCTGCGACCCCCGCGAACACCGTCACGAACAAGGCCCGATTCCACCCGATACGCGACGGGCCGTGATACCAGGGCAGTCCGAGCAGCTTGCCAACCGGGTCGTCGGAGAACGCCGACCACACCATGATCATGATGATTGCGGCGAAGGATGCCGCGAAACCCCATCGCCTGTGTGCGACCGCCACCGCGACGCCGGCGAACCCGAGAGCTGCGAACAAGAGCTGCGGCTGGCTGTCGGCGAACGCTCCCGAGTCGAGGGCAAGCGCCGGCCGCAGCGACTCGGACAACGATCGCGTCGGTGTGTTGTCGAAGCCGGATCGCTCGGCAATGCCTTCGGCAGCGCGGGCAACGGTCGGGGCCATCAGGGCGAGGCCGACCACGCCGACTGCGACGAAGAGCGCGAGGATCCGGCCGATCACCGCGGCGGACCGCACCTGCCATGCGGCCTCTGCGACAAGACCGACAACGACGATCGCGATCAGAGCGAGCTGGCTTGAGTGCACTGCGACTATGGCGACGACCGCGAGAGCAGCTATCGCGACACGATCGGCCAAGTCCGGACCTGCATTTCGCCAACGCCCACCACCGGTAGATCTCGCGCAGGCAAGTTCGACAATGTCGTAGAGCGCAACGATCGCGACGGGCACGAGCGCCATTCCGACCACGACCGCGACGTCGCCGAATTGGATCGGCGAGTAGGGAAAGAACGCGAGCAGCGGGCACACGAGGGCCGCGAACCCCGCAGCGCGCCGTCGCTCGGGAAAGATGCGCAAGGCGAGCACGAATACACCGAGTGGCCACACCACCGCGGCGAACAGCACTGTGAATACGACGAGAACCGAGCCGACATCGGCTCCGGACAAGTGCACGATCGAGGCAGCGGCGGCGTGCATCGCGAGGGGATAGAACGCGACAGCCTTGTGTTTGCCAGCCGGATCAGAAACGAGTACGTCGTCGACGCTCGTCGAACCGATGTCGAGTATTCGCGCGGTGAAGAAACCATGATGGGCGGCGTCGACTCCGGGCGGCACGGCAGCGTGTCCGTGCGCGCTCGCCGCCCAGATACCCAAGCCGATGATGACAGCGCACGCGAGGATCGCGAATTCGCGACGGGGCCTGTCACCACAGGCGAGGCGCGGTCGTTTCCGCCGCATCATCGCAACGAGAGCCAAGATGAGCGCGCCAGCTAGCAGTGGCGACACACCGAATCGCAGGCCGACGAGGTCGGCGACCTCGCCAACGATGAAGATGAACGCCAGTGAGAACAGCGGAATGTACGCGAAGGTCAGCACCGACCGCAGCGGCATCCTCATCGCGCTCGCGACCAGCAGGCCCGGTAGTACGAGAACCACCGTGGCTCCCGCGAACGCTCGCACCATACGTCGATCAGTGTGGCACCCTCGGGGCCGCGGACGGCCCGCGTGTGCCCTACGTCACCCAGGGCATGATTGCGTCTGAAGCGTGCCGCGCAGAGCAAGGACAGCGACGCGCGATGATCGGTCGCCCGTCACGAACGACGCCGCCCGATCGGCTGCCAACGCGTCGAGCGCGTCCCGATCGGAGGCACCCGCCGTGTTGACGACGACCACATCGACTTGCTCGTGGTTGATCGCTCGCACTAAGTCGCGACAGTGGTCGCGTCGATCCGGACCGGGCGCTGACAGCTCACCGAGATACTGGACGTGGTTCGCGAGATTCCGGCCGTAGAACTGGTACTGCACCCCGCTGAGGAACAAGTTGCCGATCAGACCTACTCGCTGTGGCTCGGGTCGCTCCCTGACGAACGCGGCCGCACGCTGCTCAGGAAGCCCGTGATCGAAGAAGCGCGTGTCGTGCGCCGCTAGGGGCAGTAGCAGGCCCATCGCGACGACGCCGGCCAAGAGGTTGACGCGAGGTCGGAACCGGCGCGACGCGTGCATGCGAAGCCGCGGGGAGATCACGGCGACGAGGAGCAACACACCCGCTCCGGCACCGACCAGCAGCGCGACCCGATCATCAAGCCAATCCCTCCAAAGTCGACGATCCAACTGAGTCAGAACAGCCACGCCGACCATCACGGAGGTGACGATGAAATGGAAGAGGGCTCGCGTGGACGTGAGAGCGCCGCACAACAGCAGCCCGATCGCGCAACCAAGACCGGCGTATCGCAAGGTGCCGTTCCAGAGTCGTTCGTCGAAACCCTGGTCCGCGACGACGTAGACGAGCACGTTCGTAATGCCGACAACCGCGACCATCCGGGCGTGAGCAACGCGCGTGAGGACACCGGCGACGAGCCCCGCCACGATCCCAGCGACGACCAGAAACCACAGGTTCCCGAACCCGAGCCTCAGCCCGGGCGCGATGGTTTCGGTCCATGTGTTGCGATGGCCGAGTTGCCCGAGGATCGAAAAGGTTGGGATACGCGGTTCGGTCCGATCGAAGGGCAGCGGACCGATGTCGAAGGGGAGCGGAGGGACGGGACTCCGCGCGTGCACGATATCTCGGAAGTACCAGTACCCGCCGGTGAGGGTCATCGCGGCGGTCGACGCAGCGAGGCTCGACACGCGGCGATCGCGCGTCAACCAGGTGGTCACCAGTGCCAGGACGACAGCCGGAGCGATTGCCGTCCACTTCATTCCGACCGCAAGCCCGGCCGCGCCGCCCGCCATAGCCGTCAAACCGAGACGGAGTGCGGTCGGCTTCGCATCGAGGGCAGCGAGCGCCATCGCCAGCGAGGCGGCAAGGCACGCGAGAACTGCGATGTCATTCAGGGCCTGACCGGCAGCCAGTGTCACGAAGTGGGGCATTCCGAGCAGCACGAGCATTCCGAGCGACGCAGCACACGGCGCGCCGAGGCGGCTCCCGATGCACCAGGCCGCCAGAAGTGCGAGGGCGTACCAACCTAGGTTCACAAACGGCGAGAGACCATCGCTCGCGAGATACTCGATCCCGATTGCGTGCACAAGCGCGGCGCCCGATGGGTAGAACACCGTCAGGTCGCTGTGGTCGAACACGTGCAACGCCCAGGTCGAACCCGTCTGGGCAAAGCGCGTGGCCGTCGGCATGTGGTACCAGTTGGAGTCGACCGAGTTCATCCCACCGCGTAGGGATCGCAATGAGTTGGCCATCCACGTTGCGCTCACCAATGCGAGAGCGACCAGCGCGAACACCCTCACCGTCGTTCGTTCGCGCGACCGAGTGCAAGCCGAGCCACCCGACTCGTGCTGCGCCGCGGACTTGAGTTCAACCGCCAACCGAGCGTCGCTCGTCACGATGCCCGCGCTCGGAGTCTGAGGCAGTCGCCACCTGACACACGCGCTCGCCAGGAGGCAGGCGATCGTGATCACGTCGAATCTGAACACACCAACGGCGCCCACAGCCACGCCGATCACACTCAGCGCGCCCACAACGAGGATCGTTTCGACGAGCAAACCCTCGGCGATCGACTTCGTAGCGATCCACGATTGCCGAACCGCGTGCGCCGCCCACATGAGGCTTGACAGGGATGCGACCAACGCCAAAGAGCCGATCAGTCCACGCACGATTCGAGCGATGCTACTGACGACACTGCGTCGCATCGGCGGAACCGGGCGCCCTGAGCGGGCCGCGTGAACTCAGACACACCGCGGAGCGCTGAGTCACAAAGCCCGTAGAATCACCTGATGACGCGGTGGTTCGCGGGCCAACGACCCCGCGCGGGTCGCACCTCGGTCGCCGATCTGCCGGAGCCAGCCTGGGTCGACGCCGACCGGTTCACAATCGACGGCGTCGACTTCACCTCCTCATTCGAGCCCTCGCGGTCCGCGACCGATTTCTGTGTCCGAAAACCTCGCGCCTTGATCGAACGCACGCTCGCGCACCTGAGCGAACACCGCCCGCGCCGCATCGTCGAACTGGGCATCGCGTCGGGCGGCGGCACTGCGCTGCTCGCCCTCGCCGCTCGTCCCGAACTGTTGCTCGCGCTCGAGATCGACACTGATCGCGTCGTCGCGTTGGACGAACTCATCGTCGCTCGCGCGCTCGGCGCCGAAGTCCGCACGCACTACGGGGTCGATCAGAGCGACGCGGGGCGCATCGGCACACTTGTCGCCGAAGTTTTCGGGGCGCGGCCGATCGACCTCGTCGTCGACGACGCGAGCCACCGCTTCGCCGAATCGCGCGCCTCGTTCGAGATCCTGTTCCCGCGGCTCCGCACCGGAGGCCACTACGTCATCGAGGACTGGAACTGGCAACTGCGGCTCGCGCACTCGATCGCGGCTGCCGGGCAGCCGGCCGCGGCGAGCGATAGGCGGCCGAGCGGCCAGCCTGCCGGCGGTGACGCCGATCTCCAGCGGCGGGTCAGCGAGTACGTCCGCGCCAACTGGTCGACGCCGCCGCTCGAGCGCCTGGCGCTCGAGTTGGTACTCGCGCGGGCATGCAGTCGCGATCTGATCGGCACGATCCGGATCGAGGCCGAACAGGTGATCGTCGAACGCGGCTCGGCCCCGATCGACGCCGCGACCTTCAGGCTCACCGACTACTACACCGCGGCCGCGGACGTGCTCGGTTGAGCGAAAGGGATGGCGGCTGATGTTCCCGTTCTGGGACGACGTCGTGGCACCGCTCATTCGGGCTGCGTCGCCTCGCGCCGTGGTCGAGATCGGCGCGTTGCGCGGCGACTCGACCACCCGACTGCTCGCGACGCTGCCGCGCGACTGCGTCCTGCACGTCATCGACCCCGTCCCGCAGTTCGATCCCGAGGCGCACCGCGCCCGGTTCGGGGATCGCTACCGGTTTCACCAGGCGCTGAGCCTTCGGGTGCTGCCCACCCTCGACGCGGTCGACGTGGCGCTGATCGACGGTGACCACAACTGGTACACGGTGTTCCACGAACTCCGAGAGTTGCACGAGGCCGCCGATCGCGCCGGTCGGGCCGGGCCGCTCTGCCTGCTCCACGATGTCGCGTGGCCGTACGGCCGGCGCGACGGCTACTACGACCGCACCAACGTTCCAACGGATCAGCAACAGCCGAGCGCACGCCTCGGGATGGCGCGCGGTCGTTCGGCGCTGCTCGACTCGGGCGGCACCAATCCGCACATCTGGAACGCCTGCCACGAAGGCGGCCCACGAAACGGCGTGCGCACCGCGCTCGAAGACTTCGTGGCGCTGGATCCCGAGCGGTTCAGGTGCACGGTGCTCGATGACTTCGTGGGACTCGGCATCGTGGTCGACCAACGTCGGCTCGGCGAGGCGCCCGCACTCGGCGCAGCGCTCGACGCGGTGGTCGCGGCCGACAGTCGCGCCGATCTCAGTCGCCGCATCGAAGCCGCGGCGCGCTCGGGTCTGCGACACGGCCGCTGAGCGAGACACCTGCGCTCGCGGCGTCGCGGCACGCCGTTGCATCCCGTCGGCGGCCGGACCCGCGCGAGTCAGGCGGGGATGACGCCGTTCTCCTTGAACCAGGCCGCCACGTCGTCGCCGATCGATGCCGAGAACTGATCGGTGATGTGCGACGCGTCCCAGCGAACCACTTCGCCGTTGAGGATGGGATCGCAGATCGGCCAGAAGGGACACAGCAGACGGTCGAAGTTGGCGACCTTGACGTTGGCGCTGCGCCGGTCGACCTGGCGGTAGTACTCCTCGAGCCAGGTCGGGATGGGGCTCACGACGTAACGGCACTCTTCGATGAAGTCGGCCTGGGCGAGACAGTTGAGCGGATTCAGTTGGCCCGCGGCATGTGGGATCGGTTCGATGATGACCAGTTCGCGGCGGCCGTCGATCAGCGCCTGCATCGAGCGCGACGTGGTCGTGCGGACCCAGGTCTTGGTCGCTTCCTCGCTCAGGACCTTGCCCTCGGGACCGACGAACGGGACGAGCTCAGGATCTTCGTGCGGCGACTGCATGACGACGATCACGTCGGGGTCGAGTTGCGGGACGATGCGATCGTAGGTGTCGTTCTTGAACGCCTTGCACTTGTCGATCCGCAACTCCTGGTCGAAGAGTCCGATCGGTCGGGCGTAGAGATCGCGTGGCCACGGACAACCGCCACGGACCGAGACGGACAGCGTGAGGTTCTCGTCGCGCGCCATCTTCGCGAACGCCTCGATCATCATGTTGGCGTGGCTGTCACCCAGCAACAGCAGATGTTTGCCCGTGCCGCTCACGATCGTGCACTCGGCGACGGGACGATCGGTGCAGTAAGTGAACTTGTGGCGAGCGCCGGCCCGCGCCTCCCCGACGATGCCGGGAGGAACTGGCGTGAAGCCGAACGCGCTCGGCTCGGCACTCGTGGAGCCAGCCGCGGTGCCGGTGACTCGCGGCACGACGACGACCGCCGACGCCACGCACACTGCCAACCCGGTCGCAACGACCGCGCGCGGGAAGCGATCGAGCCACCGCGACCCTCGGATAGGCATCTCGAGCAACTGGTGGCTGAGTGAGGCAATCCCCGTCGCGACGAGCGCGCTCAACGCCACAAGTGCACCGGTGCTGACGTCGAAGCGGTCGCGGATGACCATGATGACCGGGAGGTGCCACAGATAGGTCGAGTACGAGATCCGACCGAGGTACACGAAGGCGGGCCGGGAGAGCAGCGCCTTGGTCGCGCCGTTCGCGCCCGATTCGAGCGAGGCGATCGCGATCGCGGTGGTGGTCGCCGCGAGCAGCCCGCGCACGATCGGTGAGACGTCGAGCAGCGAACTCCCGACCAGGACGATCGCGCCGAGCGCCGCGGCGGCGAGTGCTCCACCGACCGGGCGGAGGCGCGCGGCGACGCTGGGGTGGAGTACGAGCAGCGCGCCGAGCGCGAGTTGGTACATGCGGGCGTGGGTCCCGTAGTAGGCCCAGTTTGGTGACGACGTGCTGATCAGCAGCGCGATGGCCGCCGACGCGACCGCGAGCCCGAGCACCACGGCGCCGACCGCGTCGCGTGCGTGCGCGCGCCGTCTCCCGACGAGAGCAAACAGCCCGGACAACAGCAGTGGCCAGATGACGTAGAACTGCTCCTCGACGGCCAGCGACCAGAAGTGCAGCAGTGGACTCGCCGAACCGAAGTAGTCGGTCGCGTCGACGGCGAAGAACCAGTTCGCGCCGTAGAGCAACGACCATCGCGACGCCGACGCGAGATCGGCCGCATCGGCGGGACCGAGCAGGTCACCGAACACCGCTCCGGTCACGAGGATCGTGAGCACGGCCGCGGGCATGAGACGCCGCATCCGCCGCGCGTAGAACCTCCAAAGGCGCACCCGGCCGTGACCGCCCAGGTCGCGCAGCAGCACGCCGGTCACGAGATAGCCCGACAGGACGAAGAACACGTCGACGCCGATGAAGCCGCCCGCGAAGCGCTCGGAACCGGCATGGAACAGGAGCACGAGATAGACCGCGAGCGTCCGGAGCCCGTCGAGGTGGGGTCGGTGCTCGCCGTCCGGTGCATTGCCGATCGCGTCGCGCACCGCGAGGCGGCGTCGCTCGACCGCGGAATCGGCGGGCGCGCCGGAACCGCCGACGGTTCCGACGCCCGTCACCTCGCGATCGCCGAGCAACGTCACGATTCGCTCCGCGGGCTGACTGGCTTGGTGGCTTCGCGGAATTGCACCGAGAACATGCGGCGGCGCGAATGCCCGCCGAACCACGCGTGCAGCGCGGCGTTGTCGAAGATCACGAGATCGCCCGGCATGACCTCGAGCGGCCAGTGCCGTAGGGCGTCGTCGGGCGTGCCGAACTTGCGCTCGAGATGATCGGGCGCGACGTTCGCAGCTTCGTCGAAGAGGCCGGCACCGAACGGGCCGAGGTGCTGCGTCCCCGGGATCACCCGCAGTGCGCCCGACGCCCGGGTCAGCGGGTCGAGGTTGAACGCGAACTTGATCCGCCCGTCCTCGGGGACGGCATTGCGGAAATAATCGGAATCCGGGTCGACCGCGTCGGATTGCTCACGGGCGAACACGCGCTCGAAACCGGCTTCGATCCGTGCGAAGTCCGCGCGGAAGGCACCCGGGATGACGACTGCGCCGAACGTGTCGAGGTAGGCGGCGCGCTGGGTGGCGGTGATGGAAGCTTCGGCTTGACCGTCCGGTCGAGCGGCGTTCGCGGTGTTCGCGCGGTTCTGCGACGCGCGAGTTCGGAGCCGACCCAGCATTCCCGCGATGCTAAACGTTCTGGTCGAAAACGGACAGGCGATGGGGCGCAGGTCACGCTGGCGCCGAGGTCAAGCAACGCCGACCGCCGGCCATCGCGCGCGGGTGGCCCGTCAGGGATGCCGACAACGCGGGCCGGAACGAGGAACGGACCCCCGTGGGGGTCCGTTCCTTCAGTGTTCCAGCTTGTGACGATCAGCCGGCCACGGCTCGCTCGGTCCGGCCGTGCGGCCGGCCGACGATCACGGCACCGCGACGGTCGTCTTGATGTTGATTGCGGTGATGCCGAAGTTCTTCAGCCGGCCGAGGAGCGTGCAGTCGCCGCCAGAGGCAACCGACTTCAGGCCCTTGTTCAGCGTGAACGTTCCGGCGATGCCCTTGCCGGTACCGACCTGGTCCTGGGCGCCGATCACCTTGCCGAGAATCGTCCCGGAGGTGGAGTGACCCGCCGTCGCGGTAACCTTGAACTGCAGGGCCATGGTGGTCTTGCCCATCTGGGCAGGAGCCGACCAGGTAAGCGTGCCGGTGCCGACGTTCTTGGCGCCGACCCACTTCGCGCAGCTCACCGACGGCGTCTTCAGCGTCGCGCTGAGGGCGCCCGCGGTCACCTGACCGCCAGTGCAGGTGAGGCCAGGAGCGGTCACCGTCATGACGGACGAACGGTCCGTCTGAAGGCTGACGCCGCGGTCGAGGACGACCGAGCCGGTGCTTCCCGTGCAGTTGAAACCACCGCCAGCAGCGCTGGCGGATTGAACAGTGATGAGACCGGCCGGAGCCAGTAACGCGGCAGCGAGTGCAAACCGCCCGAGAATGCGCATTCGTATTCCTCCCTATAGGACCCCAGACCCCGAGTTGTTCCGAGGTGTGCCATTTCTACCTCAACTCGGACAAGCCTGTCCAGTGCGGAATTAAAGTATTCAACGCCACTGATCTGAGAACTCTGGGACAACTCACCTCTGACCCCATGGGCGAGCACAGGTTTACTCGAACCTCAACGGCCAGGTCATCGTGTCCTACGACACTTCAGCACTCCGGACAAGACAGACGTATTGCGTGACTCATACCTGATCGGTAGGGTTCGGACACTAGCCAGGGAGGCAAACCCTCGGTTCAGGCCAGCCTCGAGCCCCTGACCGGGACCGTCGCGCGAGCCGGCGCGACAGCGTAGGGAAGGACGAACTGGGATGAGGGTGCGGGATGTTGTTGGTGCCGTGCGTCGGCGCTGGCGGCTGGTCATCGCGATCTTCTTGCTCGCCGCGGTCGCGGACGGGATCTTCATCCTCAACCGCCGCTCCGAGATCCGCCCCACCCGCTACACCAGCACCGTCACCGTCCGCATCGCCCCCAAACCTGCCGAACGCGAAGAACGCAACGACCGACGCGACACCACCACCACCGTCCCCGAAATCAGCATCGGCGGCCCCACCCGCTTCGCCCTCGGCCCCAACGTCCGCGCCCAAGCCATCAAAACCTCCGCCGTGCCCCAATCCCAAGCCGGCTTCACCGCCACCACCAACCCCGCCGGCGACCTACTCCGCCTCAACGCCTACGCCAACACCCCCCGCGACGCCCGCAACCTCGCCCGCGCCTGGGCCAACAGCTACATCACCGCCCGCCGCAACCAAGCCATCCGCGAACTCCGCCAAAACAAACTCGCCCTCGCCACCCGCCGCGACACCCTCTACCAACAAAAACTCCGCGTCGACGCCATCCTCCAGAACATCATGCCCCTCGTCTACCGCGACCTGCTCCGCGACGACGCCCCCTTCGGCCGCAACCCGACCGACACCAGCCGCAACGGCGGCACCAACAACCCCGTCCCCCTCAACGTCTCCGGCTCCAGCGACCCCGCCGTCATCAACCTCATCTACCAACGCGTCAGCCTCATCGACACCGTCCAACGCCTCTCCCAAGAAATCGCCCGCCTCAACATCGCCCGCGAAACCCCCGACATCTTCGCCAGCCTCCAGACCCAAACCCCACCCATCCGCACCACCACCCCACCACACACCACCATCCCCGCCCTCCTCGCCCTCCTCGCCGGCCTCACCCTCGCCATCACCACCGCCACCCTCCTCGACCGCTACGACGGCCGCATCCGCACCCCCCAACAAGCCGCCAACGCCTTCCACACCCCCGTCCTCGCCATCATCCCCCCCAACCCCCACGACCTCCCCGTCCTCGACCAACCCCACAGCCCCACCAGCACCGCCTACCGCGGCCTCGCCGCCATGAGCATCGCCACCAACCACCTCCCCACCCACCTCATGATCACCACCCCCCACGGCGACGCCCACGACGAAACCGCCATCAACTACGCCGCCGCCCTCGCCCAACTCGGCCTCAACGTCACCCTCATCGCCACCACCCAAACCTGGTACACCAACCACTTCACCCCACCCCAACACCCCACCAACCTCACCCAAGCCCTCCACCAAACCACCCAACCCAACCCCACCATCAACCCCCACACCAACCCCCTCAACCCCCACCTCACCCTCCTCCCCCCCAACCCCGACCCCACCCAACCCCTCCCCCTCGACCACCTCCCCAACCTCCTCACCCACCTCAACAACACCGGCACCGACATCACCATCATCGCCGGACCCCCCCTCCTCGAAAACCCCGACGCCACCCTCATCGCCTGGGCCACCCAACACATCCTCTGGACCATCCACCCCGGCCACACCACCACCCAACAAGCCCACACCGCCGCCACCCGCGCCCAACTCGCCAACACCACACCCTTCGGAACCATCATCCACACCACCACCCACGGGTAGGAGACGGCCGCCGTGGACGAGGGGGTCGCCGCCACGGCCGCCATGCACGCTTCGCGCCTGGCCGCGACGGGCGCTGACACGACGCCGGATCCGAGCGACGAACTCGCGGCTCGAGGCGAACCGCGCCGCGTCGGGCTCGGTCGAGGTGTGGTCCTCGCCTTGCCGACGAGCACATCGGAGCAACACGGCCCGGTCGCCGGTTGGGTGAGCACGGCCGGCTGGGCGAGCGCCCTGCGACGGGTTGTCGGCTCCGCGTGGATCGTCACTCCCGAAGGCGTGCTCGACGAGTGCGCCGCCCGCGCTCGTGCGTCGCGACCCGATCTGGCGCCGCCGGCCACGCCCCGGGTTCGGTCCCGGATCCCGGTGGTCGCCAAGACGGCTATCAAGGATTTGCGCGAAATGCGTCGGGCGCGCGCCTTCCGCATCAGCTCGTCAGGGCCTTGGGACGACTACGCGGTCGAGTTCGTGTGGCAGCGCCACGAGTTGTTCCACCGCGCCGGACTCGACCTCGCGCGGCGGCTGCGGATCCCGGCGGTCACCTTCGTGCCCGCGCCGCTCGTCTGGCAGGCGAACGAGTGGGGGGTGCGCCGACCGGGTTGGTCGTCTGCGCTCGAGCGCGTCGAAGCGCGAGCCCTGCGCGCCGCGACGATCGTCGCCGCCGGCAGCGACGAGGTCGCGGCGCACGTGGCGGGCCTCGGCGTGCGTGACGCCGACATTGTCGTGACCCCGACCGGTATCGATACCGACCTGTTCGGCCTCTTCGACCCTCATGCCATGACCGATCGCGCCGGCGACGAGCGACGTGCGACACGGCGCGAACTCGGGCTCGACGGGTTGGTCGTCGTCGGCTGGGTCGGGAGCTTCCGCAGGTTCCACGCCCTCGATCTGGCGATCGACGCGCTCGCCCGTGCCACGGGCCGCGACCGGCTGGCCCTGCTGCTCGTCGGCGACGGCCCGGAACGGGCACGGGTCGAGGCGCGCGCACGCGCGAGCGGGATCCGGGCGGTTGCCACCGGGACGATGCCCCACGACCGGATCCCAGGGCTGATGCGCGCCATGGACATCGCCCTGGTGCTCGCCGAGCGCGGTCAGGCCTTCCACTACTCGCCCCTCAAGCTCGCCGAGTACCTCGCGTCCGGCGTCGCCGTCGTCGCACCAGACGCAGGAGAGATCCCGCTGCGTTTCCGCGCGCCCGACGAGCTGTTGCTCTTCACCCCCGGCGACGCCGACAGCCTGCGCGACCGGATCGAGTGCCTCGTCGCCGACCCCGCGCTGCGCAACCACCTCGCCGCGGCCGGCCCCGGTATCGCACGCACTCGTGCCACCTGGGACCGCTCCGTGCACCGAGTCGTCGCCGCACTCGAAGCGCGCCGCGCCGCCGGCAAGGTCGCGCCATGACCACCGACGCGGGGGCGACCACCGACCCGGGGGCGACCACCGACCCGGGGGCGACCAGCGACCCGAGGGCCGAGCTGCTGCGGCGCATCCGCGACGGCAGCGCCCGCGTCGTGGTGATCGGACAGGGATACGTCGGGCTCCCGCTCGCGATGCGCGCCGCCGAGTCGGGGTTCGCGGTCGTCGGCTTCGACACCGATACCGGCCGAGTCGAGTCGCTTGCTCGCGGGCGCTCCCACGTCGAGGACGTGAGCGACAACACCCTCAGCGCCGCGCTCGCGACCGGCTACCGGCCGAGCGCGGCAACCGAAGACCTCGCCGGATTCGACGTGGCGATCATCACCGTGCCGACACCGCTGCGCGAAGGGGCGCCCGACCTGTCCCACATCGACGCGGCCGCGGCCGCGCTCGCGGAGCACCTCGTGCCCGGCTCACTCGTCGTGCTCGAGTCGACCACCTACCCGGGCACAACCGAGGAACTGCTCCGGCCCCGGCTCGAGGACGGCGGGCTGCGAGCCGAGGCCGACTTCTTCCTCGGCTACTCACCCGAACGGGTCGATCCGGGCAACGCAACCTGGAATCTGGTGAACACGCCAAAGGTCGTCTCCGGCGTCGGCCCGCGATCGCGCGACATTGTCGTGGCGTTCTACTCGCGATTGGTCGATCGGGTCGTGCCCGTCGCGTCGACGGGCGAGGCCGAACTCGTCAAGTTGCTCGAGAACACCTTCCGGCACGTGAACATCGCTCTCGTCAACGAACTGGCCGTCTTCGCTCACCAACTCGGACTCGACATCTGGTCGGCGATCGACGCGGCTGCGACCAAACCGTTCGGCTTCCAGCGTTTCACGCCAGGTCCCGGCGTCGGCGGGCACTGCTTGCCGATCGATCCCTCGTACCTGGCGTGGCGGGTCGAGCGGCGCCTCGGTCACCGGTTCCGCTTCGTCGAACTTGCCAACGACGTGAACCACCACATGCCCGACTACGTCGTTGCCCGGATCACGGCGCTGCTCAACCAGCACGGCCGCCCGGTACGAGGCGCTCGCGTCTTGCTGTGCGGCCTCGCCTACAAGGCCGGGACGAGCGACAGTCGGGAGTCACCCGCGGTGCACGTCGCCCGTCAACTGCGCGACCTGGGTGCCGACCTGCGCGTCCACGATGACCACGTCCCCGCCCACACCGTGGACGCCAGCGCGCCGCGTGTGGCGTGCGACCTCGCCGAGATCCAGGCTGCCGACCTCGTCGTGATCCTCGTCGACCACCCCGACCTCCCGCTCGACGCCATCGCGCAGCACGCGCGCCTCGTGCTCGACACGAAGGCGGCACTGCGGGGACGCCGGTTCGTGGGCGAGTTGCTGTAGGCGAGATCCGCGCGATGGCCACCGAGGTCCTGGCTCCCACCGCGAGTCCGCCGACCACCGATCCTCCGACCACGCACGAGGTCCGCGCGCTCGACGGCTTGCGGGCGATCGCGGTGGGCGCGGTCGTCGTGTTCCACGCCGGTTTCGGCAGCTTCTCCGGCGGCTTCATCGGCGTCGACGTGTTCTTCGTCCTGTCCGGCTACCTCGTGACCGCCTCGTTACGCCGCGACATCGCCGTACACGGCCGGATCCGTTGGTCCCGCTTCTACGCCCGCCGGGCGCGCCGCATCCTGCCAGCCGCGCTCGTCGCGTTGGTCGTGACCGTGATCGCCTACGCCGCGACTGCGACACCGGCCGAACGCCTCGACGCGCTCCCGGGCGTCCGTGGCTCGTTCCTGTACTACGCCAACTGGCGCTTCGCACAGCAGGCAACCGATTACTTCGCCAGCGCCGTCGATCAGTCACCGGTGTTGCACTTCTGGTCGCTGGCGATCGAGGAGCAGTTCTACCTCCTATGGCCGCTCGCAATGTGGGCTGCGTGTCTCGCGACACGCGCCGTCTCGCGATCGCGTCGGGGCGTCGCCCTCGCCAGCGCCGCCGCAACGCTCGCCGCGGCGTCGGCGGCGCTCGCATGCTTCGTCGCCCGGAGCGACGCTGACCGCTCGTATTACGCGTCGCACACCCGCGCCTATCAGTTGCTGCTCGGCGCGGCGCTCGCGCTGTACGCGCAGCCCGGCATGTCGATGGTGAGGCGCACCAACCGCTCGGCCGGAGCGCAGGGATCAGAACGGCAGCACAGTGGGCGTAGCCGACGTGGCATCGCCGCCGCCATCGCGCTGATCGCACCTGCCGCAATGATCGCCATGATCGTCCTCACCACCTCGATCGTCGATGTCGCGCCGGTGAGCCGCGGCATCCTGACCGCGGTCATCACCACGATCGCGATCCGAGCGATCGTCGCAGACGCGCAGGGCCCGACCGCCCGCCTGCTCGGCAGCGCACCGATGGTCGCCATCGGCCGGATCTCCTACGGCATCTATCTCTGGCACTGGCCGATCGTCGTCCTGGCTGCACTTCGCTGGGACCTGGGACCGGCGGCGCTGTTCGCGCTCTCCGGCGGCGGCTCGGTGGCGCTCGCGGCCCTGAGCTTCGTCGCGCTCGAGCGACCGATCCGGCGCTCGCGACGCCTCGACCGGTACTCGCCGGCCGTGATCGTCGGTGGCCTCACGCTCAGCCTCGTCGGCGGCTTGTTGGTGGCACCGGCGTTCCTGGACCCGGGTTCGTCGACCATCACGCCGGCGAACCGCAACGAAGCGGGGACGCCGGGCGCGCGACGGCTCCTCGACTGGAAGGTCGCGCGCGACGACATCCCCGACGCGCCCGACTGCATGGCCCGCCGGATCAGCGAGTGCGTCCTCGTGCAAGGTTCGCGCGCCAGGGTCTTGCTCATCGGCGACAGCAACGCCCGCATGTGGATCCCCACGCTCGTCAGCATCGCCGAGCGGGATTCGCTCGAACTCACGATCGCGACTCAGTCGCTGTGCCCGTGGCCGCGCGGCGTACGGGTCCTGTTCGGGCAAGGGTCGATCGAGAGGTGCGCGCAGCACCAGCAGTACTGGTATGACCGGCTCGTGCCCGAACTCGATCCCGATGTCATTGTGTTCGTGCACCAGGCCTATGACGACCCTGATCTCGTCACACCGCTGATCGTTCCGGGCGCCGGGATCGTGCGTCCCCCGGCGAGCGGTTTCGCCGAAGCGTTCGAGCGGTTGGCCCGGGACACCATCGCCGACGTCAGCGCGCCGGGCCGGACGATCGTCGTCATCGAGCCGCTGCCGATCGCCCCGATCAATCCGATCCGGTGCCTGTCGACGGGAGCCGCGCCCGAAGCCTGCGCCTACCGCAGCCCCGTCGCGGCCTCGCCGACCGAGCTGATCTACCGACGCCTGTCCGCCGAAGGGTTGGTCGTGTCGATCGACGCCGACGAGATGGCGTGTCCGCGCCTTCCTCGCTGCGATGCCGTCGTGAACTCGATCATCGTGAAACGCGACGAGTCGCACCTGACCGCGACCTACGCCGCTTCGCTCGCGCCGGCCCTGCGCGCGGCACTGGTGCAAGGCGGGGTGTTCGCAACGTGACGTCTGCCCACCTCGACCGCGACGCGCGCAGGATCCGGTAGCGTGCGCCGCCTTCCGATTTCGCCACGAACCGCGCCACGCGGTCCCGGCGCACACCCGACCGTGCGATGACGCAACCGCCGCTCCCCGACTTCATCATCATCGGCGCCCAGAAGAGCGCGACCCGTTGGTTGCGCATCAACCTCGGCGAGCACCCCGACATCTACACGCCGCCCGCCGAGGTGCACTACTGGAACAACGGCAATCGGGTCCGCAACCACGGGCTGACGTGGTATCGCGATCAGTTCAAGGACGCCGGCGCGGCGCGCATCGTCGGCGAAGCGACCCCTGGCTACATGATCTGGCGCCATCACCCGGATCGGGTCGCGGCGCGGCTCCATGAGTCGCTGCCCGACGTGCGCCTGATCGCCGTGTTGCGAAATCCGATCGATCGGGCCGCCTCGGCGGTCGCCCACCACGTGCGCCGCGGGCGACTCGCACCCGACACCCGCTTGGTCGACGTCGTCGCTGCGCAGCCACCTGAGAAGGACCGGCTCTGCCTCGTCACGGGTGGCTGGTACGCCGCCTGCCTCGCTCCTTTCGCCGAGCACTTCAGCGACCGGCTGCTCGTGCTGCTCCACGACGACATCGTGGCCACACCCGAAGCGGTGTACGAGACCGCACTGCGCCATGTCGGCGCCGACCCGTCGTTCCGGCCGCGCGAACTCGCCAAGATCCGGTTCAGCAACCGGTCGACCCGTCTCACATCGAGCTACGACCTCAGCAGCGAGGATCGGGTCGCGCTCTGGGAGTACTTCGCCGACGACGTCGCGCGTCTGTCGACACTCATCGGGCGCGATCTGTCGCACTGGGACCCGACCCGCGCGAGGGTCGGTCCCTGAGGCGGCGCGCGAGTTCTGGCGCGCCACGGCGACCCCGCGCCCGACGCGCGATCGTCAGAACGCGATCAACGCCCGCTCGTATCGGGTCAGCGTTGGTTCTGGCGGGCCTGGCGGAGCAAGGTGCGCTTGATCGTCTCGCGCATCTTCGGAGTGATCGCCGAGGGCGGGATGGTGATCTTCACCCTCGGGCGGTTGACCGTGCCCGGCGCCGGGCCGAGCGTGAGCAACGACTTCGCGGCGTAGTAGCCCTGAGACCGAAGGATCCCCACCGCGCGCTGGCCCTGCACGAACTTCATGAAGGTGACGGCCTGCGCCTTCGCGCCCCGCACCATGGCGGCGCGGAACTCGACACGGAAGTTCTTCGGCGAGGGGATTCTGAACATCACGAGCCGCGGCGTGAGCGGTGCGCCGGTGGTCCGCATCACGAGCGCGGCGTCGGCCTGCTTCTTGGCGACGAGGTCCGCGATCTTGGCCGGTTCCGTGAGCTCGCGGTCGGCGAGCGGCACCACGTTGACGGCACGCAGGATCTGGTTGCTCGCCAGGCGACACGGGGTCGGCTTGGCGCACAGCACAGTACGCACGCTGGTGCGGCGCCCGAACACCGAGAGGGATCGCACCTGCTTGGGGTTGCCCGCCGGCACGACGAGCACGAGCTCGTCAGCCGCGATGGTGCGCGGCGTGGCCACGAAACGGAGGCGGTTCGCCGCGGCCGAGACCACCGGAGAGGACCCCACGACAACATCGGCCTTGCCCTGCGCGGCGGCGCGGGCGAGGTTCTTCGCGGGGACGAACTTGACGGTCGCCTTCGTGTTGGTCGCCGACTGGAACGCCTTGGCGAGCGGCGTGACGAAGCCGGCGCTCTCCCATGTGGCATAGACGGTGATCGATCCGCCGGTGACGACCTGGGTGCGCGCCCGGGACGAGGGCGTCGGCGCGCCCGAGTCGTCGTCTCCTCCGCTGCACGCGGCGAAGCTGAGCGCCGCGGCCATGGCGAGTGCCACGCCACGTGTTGTTCGCGGCCCGAGGGCGCGCTCCGTCCGATCGGCCCGGCCTCTGCATCGCTCCACTCGTGGCTCCCCTCCCGTGGTTCCGGCCGATCGCCCCTGCTGGACTGAGCAACTTGAGGATCATCCAGGTCCGCGGTGCCCGAAGTGGCGAATCGACAGGAATGCCCGCTGCCATCCAGCTGAACGGGCGAATTGCGACAATAGCCAAGAACATGGGTGTTCGTCACAGGGTCGAAGCACACTTTCCGCCGTGGGGTTTCACTACCACCACAATTCCGTACAATGCACACACAAGCCCCGCAGCGCCACCTGGGACTCGCCGCGTGCCTCGCCGTCCTCCGACCTCGCGGCCGGTTCAACCAACCCCCGGAACGCCATGGTCATGACGCAACCCGCCGGTCGCCACGCCGGTCACACTGCTCGCAACCCCGGCGGGCCGGCGAGCCGCGATCGCGCTGGCGCGGCGCCGCGCCGGCCCACGGTGTACGAACCGACGGCGAGCGGGTTGCCGGCGCTTCGTGCCTACCTACGCGACCTGTGGGAGCGGCGGCCGCTGATCTGGCATCTCGCCCGTACCGACCTCAAGGCTCAGAACTATGAGACGACCCTCGGACAGGCATGGGTGGTGCTCGACCCGCTGCTCATGGCGGCCGTCTACTACCTGTTCCGCAGCGTCGTGAGCACCGAATCGACCGCCTCGGCCCGTAACGAGATCCTGTCGCACCTGATCTGGGGTGTGTTCGTCTTCTATTACACGAGCAACTGCGTGCTCGGCGGGGCGCGGTCGCTTACGTCGGGCCGCGCGCTGATCCTCAACAGTTCGTTCCCTCGCGCTGCGCTGCCGCTCTACGAGATCGTCAAGTCGGCGATGAACTTCCTGCCGACGCTCGCGGTCTATCTGGTGCTCCATGCGGTGCTCGGCCGGCCCTTCGGCTTCGGTCTCGTCGCGCTCCCGGTCATGGTCGCGATCCAGACGGCACTCAACGTCGGCCTGGCCCTGCTGTTCGCGCCGCTGATGGTGTTCTTCCGTGACGTGCGCGGGCTGCTCCCCTACATCACCCGCGTGTGGCTGTACACGTCGCCCGCGCTCTACTCGGTCGCGGAGCTTCCGCCGCGCTACGCGAGTTGGTTGCGCTGGAACCCGCTCTACCCGTTCTTCGCCGCCTACGAACAGGTCTTCGCGGGCCGGCTGCCGTCGATCGGCTACGTCGTCGCCGCGTGCATGTGGGCGTTGCTGTTCCTGGTGGTCGGCGCGCTCGTGTTCTTGACGAAGGAGCGCGACTTTGCGATACGGATCTGACCGTGGACGCGACCTCGCGGATCGCGTCTCGACGATCGCAGACCCACGATGACGGCGACCGCATCACCGGCGACTCGGCCCGAACCGAAAGACCTCGCGATCGCTCTCGACAAGGTCTGGGTGACGTTCAAGACGACGCGCGAGCGCAAGAAGCCGTCACTCGCGCGCACGCTCCAGGGCATGCGCGACCCTGCGAAGCGGTCCGTGTGGGTCGAGGCCTTGCGCGGCGTGACGCTCGACATCCAACGCGGCTCGGTGTACGGCGTCATCGGCCACAACGGCGCCGGCAAGACGACGCTGTTCCGGGCGATCGCCGGGATCCTGCCGCCGTCGCACGGGCGCATCACCGTGTGGGGCCGAGTCACGCCGTTGCTGTCGCTCGGCGTCGGTTTCAACCGCGATCTCACCGGGCGCGAGAACATCTTGCTCGGCGGGCTGACCTTCGGCCTCTCGGCCGACGAGGTGCAGGCGCACTTCCACGAGGTCGAGGCGTTCGCCGGACTGGGCCAGGCGATCGACTTCCCGATGCGCACCTACTCGTCGGGGATGTTCTCACGCCTCGCGTTCTCGGTCGCCGCCCACCTCCAGCCCGAGATCCTGCTCGTCGACGAGGCACTCGCCGCGGGTGACGCCGCGTTCAAGGTGAAGTCGATGGACAAGATCGTCGAGTTGTGCTCGCGCGACTGCACCGTGCTCATCGTGTCGCACGGCCTCGAGGTCGTGAAGTCGCTCGCCGACCGCTGCGTGTGGCTCGAGCAAGGCCGCGTGCGGATGGAGGCGCCGGCCGATCAGGTCGTGACGGAGTTCCTGACGCGCCAACGCGTCGATCGCAGCAACGTCGTCGCGCTCGAAGACGTGTGAGTGCCCCTGTGAGTGACGTGATGGGCATGTCGGGGGGTGCGCCCGTGCGTCTGTTCGCCCGACTGCAATACGCAACGGCCCGGGCAGCGGCTCGGCACCGCATGGAGGGCTCCGGGGCACCGCGCGTCGTCGTGTTCACCATGGGCAAGTCGGGGAGCACCGCGATCGCGCACGCGCTCGAATCCCGGCTCGGAACGCGACCGTTCCAGGTGTTCCGGCTCGAGCCCGGCGGCCTCGCCGCGGCGACCGCCCGCTACCGGACGCGCCACCCCGCGGGCGAGGGCCACGGATTACGACGCCGGTTCCCAGGCGCGCTCCACCTGTGGGAGTCGGAGTTCCTTCAAACCCACCGCCCGTCGGCCGACGCCCCCTGGGTCGTCTGCACCACCGTGCGCGAACCCGTCGCGCAGGCGGTGTCGGCGTACTTCCACGGCGCCGAACACGGACATCGCGTGATCGACAGCGACCCGCTGGAAGTCGCGCGGGCGATCGTCGACGACGGCTGGCTACGGCGCAGCGTGCGCTGGTTCGAGCGTGAGTTCGTCCCGGCGCTCGCGATCGATGTGTACGCGACGCCGTTCCCCCACCGTCAGGGATGGGTCGTGCTCACCTCCCCCGCCGCACGCGTCGCGCTCGTCCGGCAGGAGAATCTCGACGCCGCGCCGCTGGCGCTCCAGACGCTGCTCGACTCCGCCGATCCGGTTCCGGTCGGCGCGCACAACGTCGGCGCGACCAAGCCCTATGCCGACGCCTACACGCAGTTCCTCGACGCGGCCTGTTTCCCGGCCGACGCGCTCGAGTGGGCATATTCGTCGCGCTACGCGCGCCACTTCTACACCGCCGCCGAACGCGCCGCCTTCCTGCGCCGCTGGAGCACGCCGGTCGACGCGCGCTGAAGAGTTGAGCGGGTTGAGTGGCCTGGGCCGGCTGAGTGGGCTGGGCCGGCTGAGCGCGCCCCGCGACGTCCACCGCGCGGACTCGAACGCCGAACCGACCGGTTTCAGCCGTCGGCGGCGACGAGACCGTGACGGCGCACCGCGGCCAGGATCTCGGTCGCGCGGTGGTCGAAGGTGTGGTGCGCGAGCACCAGTTCGCGTGCCCGCGCCGCGGCGGCGCGCGCCGGGCCCGGATCAGCCAGGATCGCGCGCACGATCGCGCCGAGGTCGTCGGGACTGTGCCACGTCGGCACGAGGTCGCCGAACAGGTCGTCGAGACCGGCGACCGGGTCGCTGACCACCGGGGTTCCGCAGGCGAGCACGTCGAAGATCCGATTCGACACGAACCCGAGATCTCGCATCGAGTCCCAGTGGTCGTTGAGCACCACTGCGGCATTCGCATAGACGGCCGCGAGGTCGGCGTTGGCGACGTGTTCGGCGGCGATCTGGCCGGGAGCGACCACGTCGCGCCACCCCGAGCCGTAGATCGTCGGGCGGAGTCCGGCAGCTTCGGCATCGACGACGGCCCGGCGCGCGACTCCGCGCGTCTTGGCGACGACGACCACATCGCCGCCGGCATGCTCGCGCCCACGAGCCGCGGGCGAGAAGCGCTCGGAATCGGTGGCCTGGAGCACGACCTCGACGGGCGTGGCCGTGCGCGCGCGCAACACCGGCGCATACGTCGCTGACGCGCAAAGCACCAAGTCGGCGCGCGCGAGTTCGGCGTCGGTCAGCGACTCGGGATGCGAGATGATCCAGAGCACCTGCCGCTGACCGCGCGAAGGCTCGACCGGTTCGAGGCCGCGCACGACGATGTCGACGTCGCTCGCGCGAACCGCGGCGTCGTCGGCGCGGTCGAGCGTCGCGAGGTGCACTCGGGCTCCGGTACGCGCCAGGGCACGGCCGAGCGCCTCGGCGAGATGCCAGTCACCCCAGCGCGGGGCGGCGCGCGCCGAAGGCGCGGCGCACGTGATCGCGACCCGCAGCGGCGCGAGGGTCGGCGCGCGCAGACGATGGAGTGCTGCGCCGTGCTGACACACGATCCAGCGCCACGCGGCGCCGTCGGGGTCGAGCGGAACGGTCAGTTCCCACCGGGTGCGCACCGGTCGGTGATCGACGACGACGGTCGACGGATCGACCGCGACCAAGCCACCGCCCGCACCGGCGCGCAGCGAGAGGTCGACGAACGCCGCATCAAGATCGTCACCGCGAAGCCCACCGAGCGCAGCGAAGCGTGCGCGCTCGACCGCGACAAACCCGAAGCCCGCGGCATCGACGCGAGCGATCGCCGGTGCGGATGCACCGACCGCCGAGGGCGAGAGCGCGGCGCCTGCGTCGATCGCGACCGCGACGGGCCGGTCGTGCTCGTCGGTCTGCACCTCGAGACCACACGCGCGCACGCATCCGTCAAAGGGTGTCGCCGCGACGCCGCGTCGGATCGGGTGCACGGTGCGCGCCGTCATCACGACCGCGCTTGCCTCCACCGCAGCACGAGCGAGGCGCGTTGCGGCATGGTCGCCGAGCGGTCGCGCGCCCGCCTCGGCAATGACGACGTACCGGGTCGACACTCGCGCGACCGCGTCGTTGACGATCGCAGGAGACGTGCCGCGTGAGAAGCGGAGTTCGGAAACTTCAGCCCGAACGTCGGCATCGCCGTTTGTGGCCCCGCGCTCGATCCGCTCACGTTCGGAGTCGGCAAAACGCTCCAAATCGCGTCGCGCTCGCCGCCGCTGGCGCACACCGGTCCACGCCAGCGCGAATCGATCGACACGCGCGTACAGCTTCGTTCCATCCGCCGCAGCGCTGCGTGCGACCCGGCCCGCGCCTCGGCGGACGGCGCCGGACGCGCGCCACACGGCCAGCCGCGACCACGCGGCCGCATGACGAAGGCCGCCCGAACGTCGATCCGTCCTCATCCGGGAGCGTTCTTACGCAGTTGCACCGCGACGATCTGGTTCACATCTCCATCATGCTCAACGTGACACGACAAGCGTCGACACCAAACTTCGCGGAGGTCCGCCACTCGCGTTCTGGAACGCTTCGCACCGGCTCTGACCGGGCGTTCCCACGCGAAGTGGTTCCTTGCGCGCGTCACAGGTCACATGTAGTCTCCGCGGCGGCTCGGTCGCCACGTCTTTTCGGATCGTGGACTCGCGGCTCGCGGCTCCGATCACCAATCGACTCGGAGTCGGGAGCAACGGGCACACGGTGCGACACCCCGGTTCCGGAGTGTGGGACGGCCCGCCGGGCGGAACAGTCAGGGTCCGGGCAACGACGACCGGGCTCACCAACGACCAGGGGGCAACACGGTATGCACCGACGATTGTTCGGGAGAATCAGTGCCGCAGCCGCGCTCGTCGCGCTTGCGGTACCCGTCTCACTTATCGCGGCTTCGCCTTCGCAAGCCGCATCAACTTGTACGCAGAGTTGGTCTCCGAACCTGGCCGGCGGCCAGTCGGGGCTGACCGTCGGCTGCATCTCCGATGTCGCTGACGGCAACAACAAGATCAGCATCGGCGACCACACCAACGCGGCATGGCACCGTGGCGCGGCGCGTACCGTGACGGGCACCGCTGCGTCGGGTTCGACTGCGCTGACCGTGCTCGCGAGCACACCGCTCAGCGCATCTGATGTCGGTCGTCCGATCGGTGGGCACAGCGGCATCAAGGGCGGTACGTTCCTGAAGGCGTTCATCTCGGCTACCTCGGGGACGCTTTCGGCCGCTACCACGGCCGCGGTACCCGGCGGCACGACGCTGAAGATCGAGCACACGCGTTCACGCGTGCTCCTCGACGCCGCCTGCACTCTTGCGGGCACCTTGACGTCGACGAGTGCGGTGTTCGCGGCGAGCGATGTCGGTAAGAGCGTGTCGGGTGGCCCGTTCAGCCGCGGCGCGCGGATCGCCGTGTTCGGGAGCGCAACGTCCGTCACCGTCGACGACAACCCCAGCGTGGCCGGCAACCAGGGCCCGAGCGCGATCTGCACCTCGCCCGATACCATCACGATCGGTGCGGCGACCTATTCGCCCGCAACCAGCACGACGGCGGTCTACACCGAGACCTACCACCGTCAGATCGCGCTCGGCAGCCCCGCAGTTGCGGGCACCGACGGCGGTTCGTGCGCGGGTGGCGTCATCACCCTGATCGCGGGTGGCGGCGGCACCAACGCGGGTGATGTCGGTCTCCCGGTGGTGTTCAAGAACAGCACGGGCGCCAACGCCGACGCGACGGCCCGCAAGGTCGCCAGCGTCACCGCGTCGACGATCACGCTCACGCCGGCGACCTGCGCAGCAGGAGCCACGGACGCGGTGATCGGTCTCGCGGGCGCCAACGCTCCGCCCGATGGCTCGCAGATGACGCGCCTCATCGGTCAGTTGAACCTGAACCCGTCGCTGGTGGCGACCCTGGACGACTGCAACAAGAACACCTACGACGGCTTTGGCGTGGTCGGCAAGTGGCAGAACCCGGGCGCCTACGTCATTCCTGCGACGCTCGGTTCCCCGCTGCCGGTTTCACAGGCGCAGATCGTGTTCCAGACGTCGGTCATCAACTTCGCCGGCTACGTCACCAACGCGACCACGAACCTGCACACCGGGGCGGCGATGGCTCTCCACAACCGCTTCGTCTTCCCGAGCCTGCCGACGTCGCTGTCGGTCTGCCCGACGGGTGGCGGTACGACGACGAGCAAGGTGGCGGTTGGCCTCCAGTTCGACCCGACCGTCCAGAGTGCAACGCCTTCGGTGCCCACCGGCGGCGGCAACCCGGCGAGCCCGACTGTGCGGTCTCTCGGGCTGGTGACCGGTGCGCAGGGTGTGCTGGTTCAGCTCACCAAGACCTCACCGCTCGTGAACACCAACGTCACGCCGGCGGCGTGCACGGTGTTGGCGGCGACTGCGGTCCCGACCAACGGTTGCGGCATCTGAGCTTCCGTCACACTGGAATCTGCTTCGACTTCGGTCGAAGCGAACCTCGAACGAGGGGGCAGGGCAACCTGCCCCCTCGTCGCGTCTGGTCACGCGCGATGCCCGTGATCGGCAGTACCGCGAGACACGTCGGTTCGCGACCGCGATGCGCCAGAAGCGCTGGTGACCGATAGCGTTGAAGCAATGGCTTGCGGTGTTGTGCGTCGAGTCCTTGTCGCCCTCGCACTGGTTCTCGTGGCGTGCGCCCATGTCAACTCGCCGGCAACCGCGCAAACCTCCACCACAACCGATCAGCGGTGCGGGCCGGATGACCCCGTGCCTGAGTTTTTCGGCGGCGTCTTCGCGGAGCGGGCCCTGGTCTCGACGCCCGGCGAGGCGGACCGTGTGCTCACCGACCGCCAGGCGACCGCGTACCTTCAGTCTTGGCTCCCTTACTCGGTGTTCGCGAGCCCCGGCCAAGAACTCCCTCCTGCGGAACTTCCTGTGACGACGATTGTCGTCACGCAGCGCGACGTGAACGGGGAATCACCGCTCGAGCTGTTCTTCGTGACCGACGGGACGAATGCCTGGGTGGGAGCACCGAACGCGGTGCCGCCGCCTCCCGAGAAGTGGATTCGTGCTCCGCGCCCGCAAGAGACGATCGCCGCGCTCGACGGAGAACTCGAGCCAATTTGCGTGGAACAACCAGTGGGAGACACGACGACGAGCGCGGCGCCCCCGAGTTTCGACAACAGCGCGACGACCGCCGGCGCGACGTCGACTTCGTCGGCGGCGACCAGCGATCCCAAGGACGAAGGCGGACTCGGCGTGGTGGCGATCGTCCTCGTCGCGTTCGGCGCGGCAGGGGTCGGCGCGGGCGTCGTGGCGGGCCTGCGCCGCCGCCGGCGCTGACCGCACAACGCCCTTAATCGATTTCGCGAATTCCGGGATGCGGAACCGGATCGAATTCCTGATCAGGTATTTTCACACTGAGTGAGCCTTGCGTGCGACATCGGTCACAGGTATGGTCAACACCAGGTACGACCGTTCGTCACCCCGCGACGCGAACGCACGGGACGGGGCAATCCAGAGCGGTTCGAGCCTGGCAGAACACTCAGGGGCCGGTCGCACCGGCCATCACCAGGGGGCAAAACGGCATGCACCGACGATCGTTCGGGCGGTTGAGTGCCGTGATCGCGCTGAGCGCGCTTGCGGTACCCGTCTCACTCATTGCAGCGTCGCCTTCCGAGGCGGCGACGACGTGTACATCACAGATGGCCAGCAACATCGCCGGGGGGCAGAGCAACCTGTCGGTGACATGCCTGTCCGACTACAACGCGGCCAACACGGGGGCGGCGGCCTTCATCCAGATCGCCGACTCGCCAGCAGGTGTATGGCGGCGCGGTTCGGCCCGCCAGGTCACCGGCACCGGCGCCATCAACACGACGACGATCACAGTCCTGGCATCGACTCCTGTCGTCGCCGGTGACATCGGCCGGCCGATCAGCGGACCGGGCGTCGGCGCTGGAGCGTTCATCACCAACGTCGTGGGCAACACGGTGACGGTGTCGCGCAAGAACGCCGCGGCGATCCCAGGAGGCTCGACCCTCACGATCGAACACTCCACCGCACGCGTCCTCTTCGACGCCAACTGCGGCACGGCCACGACCAACATGACCGCACCGAACGGCAAGTTCACCGCGACCGACGTGTTGCGCAGCGTGAGCGGCGGACCGTACCCATTCGGTTCGCGCATCGTCGCGGTGCCGAACGCCACGACGGCAACGGTCGACGCCAACCCCACGACGGCAGGCAACCAGGCACCGCCGGCAGCGTGCACCGACGCCGACGCTGGTGTCGCGGGCGTTCAGGACATCATCACGATCGGCTCCGCCAAGTACACCGCGGCGACCGGGACGACGACGAGCTACACCGACGGCTACACCCGCCACGTCATGCTCGGCGCAGCACCGGCCGGTGGTGCAAGCTGCGCGGGGAGCACACTCACCTTCAACGCGAGCGGTGGCGGCGTGTTCGCAACCGACGTCAACCTGCGGCTCACCTTCCGCAAATCGACCGGCGCGATCGCCGACGCGACCGTCCGTAAGGTCAACACCGCGAACACCGCTGGCAACGGCTCGATCGTGATGTCGGCAGCATGCCCGGCTGGCGCCGCGGCTGCGACCAGTGTCGACATCGGCCAGCCGAGCGACAGCGCGCCACACGACGATGGTGTCGTGGCGCAGACGGTCAGTGCACTGCAACTGAACCCGACGCTCGTCCCGACGATCGACGACTGCGCCCGCAACACCTACGAGGGCTTCACGCTCTCGGGGACCTGGCGCAACCCGTCGTCGGTGAGCACCAAGGGCTATGCCCTCGCCGGCGTGCTCGGTACACCTCCGGCGGTGTCGGTCGGTCAGTTCCTGATGGGTACCGGCGCCGGCGTCGACTTTGCCGGCTACCTCCAGGCCGTGAACGGTGGCTTGCAGACCGGAGCGCACTTCGAGGTCGTGTTCCCGCTCGTCCCGACGACCTTGGCCTTGTGCCCGGCGGCAGGGATTCCGGCGGGCGGCAAGATCGCCTCGGCGTGGCGCTTCCTTGCCACGCCCGAGACCGGTCCGCCGACGACCCCGGCAACCGGCGGTGACGGCTCCGGCAACCCGCAGGGGCCCTCGGTACGCTCGCTCGGCCCGACGACCGGGGCTGTCGCAGCACCCAAGGTGGTACTGAAGACCATCGCAGCGGTGTTGTTGACTCCCGCAGGTGGTGTTGCGGCATCGGCCTGCACGGTGATCGCGCCGACGGCCGTCCCGAACTGGGGTTGCGGCGACGGCTGATCGCCACAACACCCACTGAACGTTACGAGGGGCGGGCCGTGGCCCGCCCCTCGTGGCCGTCTCACCGAGCCTTCGACCGCGTCGCCCGTGGTGACGACGTCGTTAGGATCGGGGCCTATGCAGCGCAGGCGAGGTTTGCTCCACTCGAGCGCGAGCGGGCTCGTCGCAATGCTGAGTCTGTGGACGCACACGACCGGGGCGTCGGCACAGTCGACGCCAACGACCGACGAGAACGGCCGGACCGCCGAATGCTCCCTCGAACAGCTCGCCGCCGAGACAGCGATGACGGTCACCGGTGCGACCATCACCCGACGCGGCGAAGCGGCACGTCGTCTCGACGCGCGCCAGGCCTATGCGTTCCTGCAGACCTGGCTTCCGTACTCGATCTTCGGCGGGGCGCCGCAAGAGGTTCCCGGGCCCGAGGTTCCTCGTTGGACCGTGGTGGTCGACACGCCCGGCGCCAATCAACTCGGTAACCTCACGGTATTCGTCGCCAGCGACGGCACCGATGTGTGGGTCGGGTCCCGCAACAACACTCCACCTCCGCCCGAGAAGGGGATCAAGGTCTTCGACGCCGACAAGACGCTGGCGTCGATGGACGGTCGCATCGAACCAACCTGCAACGCTCCAGGTCCCGACACCTCGGTCGCCTCGACGACGACGCCGAGCCCGACCACCGTCGACGGGCCCGGTGGTGACGACGAAGGCGCCGCGGCCGGCGGCGATGGCGGCACGAGCGCGATGACCGTCGGGCTGGTCGGCGTTGGGAGCGCGCTGGCAGGTGCCCTGATCGTCCTGGTGTTGCGCCGCCGTTCCTGAGCCCCCTGGACCGTCGCATCCGGCATTGCACCGCTCTCCGCGGTGTATGTACGATTCGCGCCATTCCAGAAGACGTGAGGGGTCGGGACATGCGCGCACGGTGGACGGGCCTGGTCAGCGCGGCGCTGCTCGGCCTCGGACTCGTCCCCTTCGCCGCGCCGGACGCGCACGCCGCGTCGATCCGCCAGGTCATCCAGGCATGTGACACGTTCAAAGGGCAGATGATCCCCTCGCCCGAGTTCACCAATGCGCTCTCGCCACACACGCTGCGTTCGTCGGGACGGATGAGCGGATGCAACCGCGCGGGCGGCGGTGGCACGTTCTCGATGCAGTGGTCGATCCCGAACTCGAACTGCGCCACGCTCAGCGGCTACCGCTCGAGTGGAAGCGCCACCTTCAACTGGGCGAACGGTCGCGTGTCGAAGGCGTCGATCAACGTTCAGGTGCTCCGAAGCGCTCCGTCGAAAGTCGCGATCACCGGGCGCGTCAGCGGCGGCGACTACTGGCGCGACCTGCTGGTCGACGCCGAGATCCGCAGCACGCCGGTGTTCACCGGCACCGGCCCGCAATGCTCACGTTCGAATCCGCTCCGCAAACTCGAGTTCACGAACTCGCGCTCGCTGCGGTTCGGCAACGAGCGCAGCGCTTCCGGGGTACTTCCGACCCGTCCGGCGATACCGGGCGGCAGCGGCGTCGACGAGAATCCTGCCGTCGACCGCGGCGACACCCTGCCGACCACCGGCCCCCATCCTTTCTGGGGCGCACTCGGCCTCGGCATGATCGGCTGCAGCGCGGCGCTGCTCTTGCTGGTCGGTCCGAACGCGCGCCGACCGCGGCGTGGTGAGCGCCGGCTCAGGATCGGTCGGCCGCTCGCCTGGCTCGAGGTGCGCGCACCGCGGCACGACACCTGACACACCGACCGGCGTCGTACTCAGAAGAGCCGGCCGCGTCGGCGTGGCGGAGTCGACGCGTGGAGCGCGTCGGCGAGGCGCCGCGCCTCGTCGCGTACGTGATCGGGGACCGCGACGAACGTCGCGTTCGGCGGGGTGTTTTGGGGGGCGGGGGGGGGGACCTTGGCGCCGAAGCGCACGGTGCCCGCGGCCGCGGGATGGCCGGGGGCCGGATTCGACGGCTGATCCGGGAGGCCGGCAGCGGCCCGCACCAGACGCGCTGCCGACTCCACCGCCAGCCCGACGGTTTTCAGTGCTTCGTCGGCACGCTGGAGCGAGCGATCGCGCTCCTCGGCGACCATCTGCCACTTCTCGGCCTCGGCCATGAGCCGCTCCGCCTGAACGTTGGCGTAAGCCTCCGCGAACTCGGCCCGCAGGCGCGCGTAGGTGGCGACGATGAGCGCGTCGCTGCTCGCTCCGGCTGCATCGTCCTCCCCGAACTTCTCGAGTGCGCTCGACATCGCAGGAACGACGGGGAGGCGAGCCGGTCCGATCGGGTCGAGACCGGCACGTTCGAGATCACCGAACGGGATCTGCCACTCGCCGGTGTCGGAGCGCGCCGCGCGTGGGAACGATCCCGAACGGAGGTGGTGACGGATCGAACCCGGCGTGATCGCGCAGGCCTGGGCGGCGCCGCGGACGCTGAACATCGCCTCGCCGGTCGGCCCGCCGGTCGAGTCTCCCGTCGCCTCGCCGGTCGGCAGCAACGCGCCAGCGGCGACGCTCGCCGCTGCGGTCGGCCGGTTCGTCGGTGCTGGCGCGGCGACGACCGTCCGGGTCGGGATGTCGTCGTTGAGCACGGCGGCGACCCGGTCCCACGCTCGATCGGCCTCGTTTGGCGCGGGGTCCGGTTCGTCGCCGCCCGCGTCGCCCGCCGAGTCGTCGTTCGGGCCGCGCGTCGATTGTTGACGGCGCGGGTGCGACGAGCGAGTCTTGGTCGCGGGATCGCGCCGCGGCAGGATCGGTTCGCTCGGCGCGCCGCTCGTAGCGGTGTGCGACGCGTCCGTCGTGCTCACGTCGGCGGACGCAACCTCGTCGGCCGCCGGACCGGCGTCGGCGCCTGCCTCGGGCCCCGCGTCGACCGAGGAAGCCGCGTCGAACTCGGCACTCGGCTCAGGTGCCAAAGCGGGGTGCCGAGCGTCGGGTTCGTCGGCGCCGGCTTCTCCGGCATCGATCTCGCGCTCGATCTCGGCGACCTGGTCGGTCATCGCCGTGAGCACGGCCGCAAGGTCGGCGAAGGTCTCGGCAACGAGCGCGCTGGGGTCGGGTGGCACCACCGTTGCGTACACATCGTCGGCGACCACCTCGGGCGACGCCGACGGAACCGCACCCGAGTCGATCAGGGTCCAGCCAGGGTCGGCTCCCGAGGAAGCCGTGAGGTCGACAGGTTGCCCGACGTCGGACTCCGCGACGACGGGCGTCGGCTCCATGAGGTGCGTCGCCTGCTCGGCGAGGTCGGTGGGTTCGGGAGTGGGTTCGGCCGCGATGTCGACGGCCTCACCGCGGGTCGGAACCGATCGCGCCTCGAACCGGAAGATGTCCGCGGCGCTCTCGGGCTGGGCCGCCCGGTCGAACCAGCGCGGCCGCCGGCGCGACGACGGCATCGCCACCACCCCGGGGATGACCTCGACCGTGAACTGCGGTTCCGGGTCGACCGCGATGTCAGCCGCCATCGCCTCGGACGTAGCCGTTGCGTTGCTTGGGTCGTGCGCCGCTGAGGGATCGTGATGATTCGGAGCGGGCACCGAGACGTCGGCACCCTCGTCCGCGACCACGCCGGCGCCTGCGTCAGCTTCCGGGCCGGTCCCTGCTTCGCTTCCCGGGTCCGCAGCGACGGCGCGCGCGACTGCGGGGATGTCGCCGTCGTCGTCGACGAACATCTCGACCGAGTCGTAGAGACCCGACGCGGATTCAGCGTTCGCAGGGCGCCGGAACCACGGCATCAGCCGACGCGCCGTGCTCATCCTTCGCCTCCGCCCGCGGTGGCATCCGCAGTTGCGGCGTCGCTCCCGAGCAGCGCGGTGCCGGAACCGTCGAGGTTGAAGAAGGGGTTGACGTTCTGGCCGATCGGTACGAGCAGGGTGCGGGTCCCCGGCGACTTCGCCAGTTCGCTCAGCATCTGGATGTAGGCGTAACTGAGGTCCTGCTCGCTCAGGTTGGTCGGGTTGCACTCGGCGTCGGAGTTCGGCACGACCCGAGTGGTGAGACTGTCGCCCTCGTCGCTCGCCACGATCGTGCCGCCACACTCGAGGATCTGCTTGGCGTCGGCCTGGCCGACTGCGACGGCACGGGCGATGTCGGCCTGGGTCTTGGCGGTCAACAACTCGAACTGTTGCTGGATGGCGACCTGCTGCGCTGCGACCTTGGCATCGACCGCGCCCTGCAACTCCGCCGAGAGCATGACGTCGCGTAGTTGGAAATCGTCGAGTTCGAGACCCGATGGCTCGATCTTGGCGCGTAGGCAATCGGTGATGCGGCCCTCGACATCGCGCAGTCCGGTCGTCGCCGCGTCGACCATCGGCGTCTTGGTGAACTCGGACCGCACACACGTGCGGGCGCCGGGGCGCACGATCTTCTGTGTGTAGTCGCGCCCGACGTTGCGGAACAGCCGGGTCGCGGCGTCGGGGTCGACACGGAACAGCACGGTGGCGTTCACCTGCGCGGCACCGCCGTCGCTGCCGAGCACGGACACCGAGTCGTCGATGTCGGCGAAGGCACCCTCGCCCTTGGTCGAGGTCATCGTGTAGTTCTGGGTTCGCGTCGGGATGCGTTCCATCGTCGTGAACGGCCAGGTGATGCGCACGCCGGCGGCCACGGGTTCGCCCGCGTGGCCGAGCGTCACCGGCACGCCGACATTGCCCGGCGCGACGACGTGGACCGATGTCCACACGATGATCGCGGCGGCGACCACGGCGGCGGTGGTGACCAGGTTGCGCCAACGGCGGGGCCCGAGCGTGCCGTCGTCGTTGCGGGGCCGCCGCAGCCCGAGACCGACGAAGAACGTGCTCGTGCCTCGCCCGATCTGGTTGCCGACATAGCGGGTCAGGGTGCGGCGGGGCGGGGCGTGCGGTTCGTCGCGCACGACACCGCCGACCGGCGCAGCGCCCGCGAGGTCGTCCGCGTCCGATACGGCCTCGTCCGCCGAGGCCTCAGCCGTCGCGCCGTCGGGTTCCAGTGCACCACCGGCGTCGGGTCCCGCGTCGGAGGTTTCGGGGTCGTGTGCCCCGTCTTGGTCCATCCCCAGCACCCTTCCAGCTCTCGGTTCGGTGGCAACTCTCGGTTGAGTGGGCCAGATCTCGACCCGCCGGGGCGGCTCGAGATCACCGATTCCGTTTCATGACGGCCACCTTGCTGCTCACGCCGCCCATCGCCCTCGGTCACCAGGACCACACAAGACCACTCGGGACTACTCCCGTGTGCTCCGATGAGCTGTGGCGGCAGAACGCAACACGGTCCCCGCGGGCTACGAGTAATAGCACAATCCTCGCTAATCAGGGCAGAGCGGTCAGGACAGCATGACGCGTGTCTCACCGGGTTTCGGTCCCGACCGACGGGCGCGGCGCCGGGTGCACGCCGTGGCAAAGTGGCGCGTGTCGGTCGTGCACCTCGTGACGCGCAGCCACGGCCGGGGCGCGGAGAAGGTCGCCCTCGCGTTGGCCGCCGCCCTCAGTACCGCAGCGGCGCCCCACGGGGTGCTCGCCCTGGCGCCCGCCTTCGACGGCAGCTGCCTCGATGGTCTCCCGGCTCTGCTCGACCGGCCCCCGCTCGGCGCCCCCGCCCTCGCTCGCGCCGCGGTTCGGCTGCGCCGCCAGCTCGACCGATCTGCCGGTGCCGTGCGCCTCGTCGTCGCCCACGGAGGCTCGGCGACGATCGTGGCGGTCGCGGCGGCCGGCCTGCTTCGCCGCGGTCGGCGGCCCGCAGTCGTCTGGCAACGCATCTTGCCCTTCCCGAGTTCGGTCGACCGGGGCGTGCGCCGGCTCGCTTGGCGCGCCGTCGCCAGGCGTGTCGACCTCGCGGTCGCGCTCACCGACGAGATCGCCGCCGAGACCCGTGACCTCGCCCCCGAACTCCCAGTGGTTGTGATCCCGAACTTCCGCGATCGGCGTCGCTTCGCGGGGATTGATCGCGTCTCGGCTCGCCGCGAATTGTTGACGCAGATCGAACCCACTCCGGCGGAGAGCGCGACGACCGAGGCAGCGGAGCCCCGCCTCGTCGGACTCGTCGGCCACCTGATCGAACAGAAGCAGCCCTTGGATGCAGTGGCCGCCTTCGCCGAGCTTCGCGCCCGCGGCCTGCACGTCGAGTTGGTGATCGCGGGCGACGGGCCACTCGGCGCACGCGTCGACGCCGAGGCCGAGCGGCTGGGGTTGACCGAGTCGGTCCACCGGCTCGGACAGGTCGCCGACGTCGCGCCGCTGCTCGCGGCACTCGACGTGCTCATCCTCACGAGTCGCGCCGAAGGCGTGCCCGGCATCCTCATCGAGGCGCAGATGTGCGGACTCCCGGTCGTGAGCTATCCGGTGGGCGGAGTGGCCACGGTGATCGACTCGGGTCGCACCGGGATCATCGTCGCCGACCCGACGCCGGGCGCGGTGGCGGACGCCGTCGCGACCCTGCTCGGCGACGACGAAATGCTCGCGGCGATGGGCGAGCGGGCGCTCGAAGACTCGGCGCAATTCGACACTGCTAGCGCAGTTTCGCGGTATAAGCAACACTTCGCCGTGTTAGTCCCGGTCGCGGAGTGACAGCGGTCCTGAACGAGTTGCACCCAGCGATTACTATTTGACCCGAGAAGCACCCTTCAACGAGGATTGTGGCGGTCCGAGTGGGGTGACGACCAGGGCGGCGTCGGGGAATCGCGCGACTAGGGGCGTAATGGTGTCACTGGGACTGGACAGGCGCCGGAGCGAGGCTTCCGCGCCCGGCGTTCCGGCACCCAGACCAGCTCCTCGTGGCATGGTGCCTGACACCCTCCACCTCGCCCAGCGGGTTTACCGGCTGACAAAACGCCGCACGTTCTCCAGCCGCGTCCTCGACCTCGGTGTCATTGCCGGCGCCTGGTTGCTGGCCTACCTCGCCAGCTTCAACGGCGCCATCCCCTTCGGCTTCCGCGAGGTCATGCCCTACATCGGCCTCGCCGTGGCGGTGCAGTTGATCACCAACCAACTCGCCGGTCTCTACGGCCCGATCTGGAAGTACGCCTCGCTCGACGAGGCCGTGCGGGTCATGGTCGCGGTCTCGCTCGGATCCACGATCACCGGCGTGCTGCTGAGCATCGTGAGCAGCGACCAACAACCCGGGTTCCGCAGCGTCGGTGCGCCGCCGATCGCCGCCTTGTTGATGCTGCTCGGCATCGGCGGCATCCGCTTCCAGGCCCGCCTGTTCGCGATCGAACGCCGCCAACACGCCGACCACGCGGACTCGATGCGCGCGCTCTTCGTCTCCACCGACGACGAAGGTGTGTCGCTGGCGATCGAACTCAATCGTCGCTCACCGTCGGACATCCTGCTCGTCGGTCTCGTGACGTCCGATCCGAAGATGGTCGGCGGTCTGGTCGGTGGCGTTCGTGTCGTCGGCACGATCGACGCGCTCGAGTCGATCTGCCTGCGCGACAACATCGAGTGCATCCTCGTCGCCACACCGCACGGCTCACGCGAACACGTCCAGGCGATCGTCGACCGCGCGCTGCGGACCAAGGCGCGGGTCAAGGTGCTGCCGCCGCGGGCCGAGATCCTCGAGGGCCCGCTGCTGCGCAGCCTGCGCGACCTCGACGTCACCGACCTGCTCGGCCGCGAGCACGCACCGGTCGACCTGAGCGAGATCGCCGCCTACCTCGAAGACTCGCGGGTCCTCGTCACCGGGGCGGGCGGATCGATCGGGAGCGAGATCGCGCGCCAGGTCGCCCAGTTCGGCCCGAGCCGGCTGTTGCTCCTCGACCACGACGAGAGCCTGCTGTACGACGCGATGGCAACCGTCGACAACGATCGCGCCGAACCGGTGCTCGCCGACATCCGCGACGACGCTCGGATGCGCAACGTGTTCGCCCAGCACCGGCCCGACGTCGTGTTCCACGCCGCGGGACACAAGCACGTGCCGATCCTCGAACGTCACGCGGTCGAAGCCGTCCGCACCAACCTGCTCGCAACACGCGCCCTCGCCCAACTCGCCGCCGATCACGGCTGCCGGTTCGTCCACATCTCGACCGACAAGGCCGTCGACCCTCGTTCGGTAATGGGAGCGAGCAAACGGGCCGCCGAGTTGGCCGTGCTCGAACTCGGGACCCGCCACCAACTGCCGTTCGCGACGGTGCGGTTCGGCAACGTGCTCGGCAGCCGCGGCAGCGTGGTACCGACCTTCCTCCAGCAAATCGTCGACGGTGGTCCCGTGACCGTCACCGACCCGGCAATGACGCGCTACTTCATGACGATCCCCGAGGCCGTGAGCCTGGTGTTGCAGGCAGGTGCGATGGCCGACGAGGGCAGCATCTTCCTGCTCGACATGGGCGATCCGGTCGCGATCATCTCGCTCGCCCGGCAGATGATCCGGCTCGCGGGGTTGCGGCCCGACGAGGACGTCGAGATCCGGATCGTGGGCGCGCGGCCCGGCGAGCGACTCCACGAGCGGCTCCACGACGACACCGAGGTGCTCCTCCCCACGCGGCACCCGTCGATCTCCTCGGTCGAGTCGGGTGTGCACGCCGACCGCCGTTCGATCGACTTCTTCGTCGAGCTGCTGCTCCGCCAGTGCGCCGAGGCCTGCGATCCGGCCGCGGCCAGCCTGCTCGAACAGTTGCTGCGACATTGCGGGGTGGACTGTCGCCTCGATGTCAACCGCAGCGCGACCCGACAGCCGCTCGCCGAGACGAGCGCACTCGCGGTCCCCGCGGCGGGTGACACCATCGCATTGGAGCCGGTCGCGAACCGCGCCATCCGCTCGACCACGCCCGCGCTCCTCGGCGGGACGCCGATGTTCTCGCCGTCACTGCCCTTCGCCCGTCCCACCCGTCCGCCCCTCGGCGAGGTCGCGGCACGGCTCGAGGCCTCGTACGACCGTGGGATCCTGACGAACGGGCCGCTCGTGCGCGAGCTCGAGGAGCGCATCGCCGATCGTCTCGGCGTCGCCGCGGTCGTCGCGGTGAGCTCGTGCACGACCGGGCTGATGCTCGCACTGCAGGCGGTGCTGCGCGATCGCTCGGGGACGGTGATCGCACCGAGCTTCACGTTCTCGGCGTCGGCGCACGCCGTCGCGTGGAACGGACGCGAGCCGTGCTTCGTCGAGTGCCGAGCCGACACGTTCCAGATCGACGTCACCCACATGGCCGCCCAACTCGACGGTGCCGCTGCGGTTCTCGCGACCCACATCTTCGGCGCGCCGTGTGATCCGGTGGCCGTGGCGGCAGCCGCGCAATCGCGCGACGTCCCGGTCGTGTTCGACGCCGCCCACGCGCTCGGCGGCCGCGCCGCCGGCGTCCCGATCGGTCGGTTCGGGGTCGCCGAGGTGTTCAGCCTGACGCCGACCAAGGTGCTCGTTGCCGGCGAAGGCGGGCTCATTGCGACGAACGAACTCGGGCTCGCCGAGACGTTGCGTATCGGTCGCGAGTACGGCAACACGGGTGACTACGACACGCTGTTCGCGGGGCTCAACGGCCGCATGTCCGAGTTCCACGCGGCGATGGCGCTCGCGTCACTCGACCTGATCGACGAGGCCCTGCACCGTCGCGCCGAGATCGTCGCCATCTACCGCACGCACCTCGAGGCGGTCGGCGGGATCGGCTTCCAGGCGGTCCCCCCGCTCGACGTGTCGACGAACAAAGACTTCACCGTCACCGTTGCCGCATCCGAGTTCGGGCTCACCCGCGACGAACTCGCCCAGGTCCTTTCCGCCGAGGGGATCGACACCCGCTGCTACTTCTCTCCCCCGGTGCACCATCACCGTGCCTACGCGCACCTCGCGCCCTCGCGCCTGCCCGTGACGGACGCCCTCGCCGCCGCCGTGCTCTCGCTGCCGATCGCGACCACGATGGATGACTTGGACGTCGAGCGGGTCTGCGAGGCGATCCTCATCGCGCACCATCGTGCCGAGGAACTCGCCGCCCGGCTCGCCGCCGGAGACGTCCGCCTGCCGCGGCGCGGCGCGTCGACGCCCGACGTCGACCTCCGCCACACCGTCGCCTGAAGGCGCGCCGGTTCACCGGCGCAGGCGACGACCGATGCGGGGATCGCACCGACGGTTCAGCGGGTCACGCGGGCGAATTGCCACAGCGCGGCCGCGCCGCACGACACGATGACGACACCGACGACCCAGCTCGCGGAGCCCAGCTCGAATCCGGCCGCGGTAATGCCCGCGGCGACCAGCAACGCCTGAGCGGCGGCGCAGGCGATCGTGACGGTCGCGGCCGGGAGACCACGATCGACCAGTTGGTCGTACACGTGCGCGCGGTCGCCGGTGAACAGCGGCGCACCGTTGCGGGCTCGGCGGACGACGGCGATCACCGCGTCACCGACGGGGACTCCGACGAACAACAAGCTCGCGATGCTCGTCGCACCCGGCTCGTCGACGATGGCCGAGCTCAGCAGCAACGCGAGTGTCACCCCGACGAGATAGCTGCCGGAGTCGCCGAGATAGATCCGCGCGGGTGGGCGGTTCCACAGCAGGAAGCCCGCCAGCGCGGCCGCGCCCCCCAGGGCGACGCCGCGGTTCGGGCCCGACAGGACAATCGCGAAGCCGACCGCGCCCACCAGCGCGACCGATCCGGCCAGGGCGTCGAGACCGTCGAGCATGTTGACCGCGTTGACCAACAACACGACGAGCGCGACGACGGCCAGTCCAGCGGCAACGTTCGCGGTGTCGAGCAGCAACGCTGCCACGACGCCGATCAGGATCTCGCACACGAGCCGGACCCGAGCCGGGACTTCGCGCACATCGTCGGCAAGACCGAGGAGCACCGCGAGCATGATCGGCAGGACGAACGCGGGTCGGGTGAACGCGACGACCGGTCCGAGGCCCGCCAGCACGCCGAGACCGCCGAGGTATGGGACCGCCTGGCTGTGCACCTTGAGCTCACCGGGCCAGTCGAGGACACCGACTCGCCGAGCCAACGCCGCGGCGGCCGGCGTAAGCGCGGCGGCCGATGCTCCGGCGACGGCGACCGCCACGGTGCCGTTCATCGCGGCGCTCGCCACACGAGCACATCTTGCGCGACGCCGCGGTGCACCTCGGTCCGTGCGTGGGGCATGAACCCCGCGGCCGAATACGCTGCGTGCGCAGCGACGTTGTCAACGGTCGTCACGACGCGTGCTGCGCCAACCCCTCGCGCGACGAGATGCGTAGTGGTCGCGCCCAACAGCGCGCCAGCGACACCGCGCCGCAGGTGGCGGTGATCGACCGCCAACGCCAGGATCTCGGCTCCGGGATCCGTCCCGTCCCCGCCGCCGCGACGCAGTCCGTAGCGCAGGGTTTCCCACGTACGGGGCAGCGCTCGGGTGAACGGCCCCATGTTTCGCACGAACGCCACCGCGCCGTCACGGACCAGGAACTGGCGGTAGAACTTCGAGGTGTCGTAGCTGAGCGCAACGAAGCCGGCGATCGGGGGTGCTGCGTCGGGGGGCTCGCCTCGGGCAACCAACGGGTCGGCATCCGCGACCCAGAGTGTCCCGTGGGCGCTGTGCGCCAGACGCCGGTACACCCGGCTCAACAAGTCCCGCCCGAGGACGGCGAGGAAGCCCTCGCTGATGGCCTCGGCGTGGAGCGCGGCGACGGCGCCAGCGTCGTCCGTCGTCGCGCGTCGCACCGCGACGCGCGACTCGTCGCTCACGTCGACTGCCCTTCGTTGCGGGCACTCGGCCCGGGTACCGCGACGTCGGGACGACGAGAGGTCGGGACCGGGAGGCCACGAGCTCGCAGCAGGCGGGCGTATTCGGCGAGGGTGATGTCGATGCAGCGTTGTTGATCGAAATCGCGTTGCGCCTTCGTTCTCGCGGCGATCCCCATCGACGCCCGGCGCGCCGGGTCGAGAGCCAACGACTCGATCGCCGCGGCGAGCATCGCCGCGTCGTTCGCCGGGACGAGTACGCCGTTCACGCCGGGCTCGACGACCTCGCGGCAACCGCGAATGTCGCTCGCAATGATGGCGAGGCCCATCGCCGAGGCCTCCATCGGGGCCCGCGGAAAGCCTTCGCGGTGCGAGGGGAACACGAACAGATCCATGGCGCGGTACCAACGTTCGACATCGCTCCGCTCGCCGACGAGGTGCACACCCGCGGCGGTCGCCGAGTCGATTTCGGCCGACGTCAACGCGTCCCCCTTGTCGTCATCACGCCCTCCGATCACGACGAAGCGGGCGTCGAGTCCGGCCGCCCCGACGAGGTGTGCCGCCGCGAATGCCTCGGCAAATCCCTTCTCGCGCACGAGACGGCCCACCATCCCGACGACGATCGTGTCGGGGCCGACGCCGAGTCCGGCGCGCAACGTCGTGCGCGTCGTGCCGTGTTCACTCGCCTCGACCCGCTCTGGCGAGAACCGTTCGAGGTCGACCCCGTTGCCCAGGAGCACGAGCCGACGCGCCGGAATCCGCAGCGACCGCAACGTCGCGAGGTCGTCGCGACTCTGGACGAGATCGAGGTGACCGAACGCGGCGGCGACGCGTTCGATCGCGTAGACCGCGGCGCGCTTGCGCCAACGGTCGGTCGGCTGCGCGTAGAGGCCGTGCACCGTGTTCACCACCACCGGCACGGCGGCGAGGCGTGCCGCGACGCGCGCGTACACGCCCGGCTTCGGGTTGTGCGTGTGCACGATCGCGGGTCGCAACCCGCGGAAGTGTCCGACGAGTTCGCCGAATGCGCGAGCGTCGCGGGTGGGTGCCGTCGAGCGGGTTGCGTGCGCGAGCGCGACATGACGGATCCCGCGAGCTTCGATGGCAGGTACGTAGGGACCCGGCGCGGACATCCCGATGACGTCGTAGCCGGCGCGGGCAAACGCCTCGAGCTGCGGCCCGAGCAGGAGCTCGAGGCTGATGTCGGTCGTCGTGACGTGAATCACGCGCGGCGCGGCTGCGTTCATGCGATGCCGTTCCGGTGGCGCACGCGGTTCGCCATGCCGCGGACACGATCCTCCAGACGCATCCCGCCCGCGAGCTTCGCCGCGAAACAGCCTGGTGAGTCGCTGCGCTGGATCGGCGAACGCGCCACCCGGTAGGGATCGGTTCGCCCCGGCGGATTCGCGCGCGTCCCCGCGAGCACCGCGGATTCGAAACGCGAGCGGACCTCGGCCTCGATGAGCGGCGGGGCGAGGTACGCCTTGGGATAGGCGAAGCTGCGGACCCGCTGCCCGAGTCGGTCTTCGATGAGGTCGACCGAGCGGGTGAGTTCGTCGCGAGCCTCGGCAGGCGTGCATCGGTCGAGACGCCGATGCCGGTGCGTGTGGGCGCCGATCTCGACGAGGCCGGTGCTGCACGCCTCGACGAGCGCCGGCCAGGAGATGGCGGGCGCCCCCCACGGGAATGGCGTACCGGTTTCGACGAAGTCGGTCGCAACGTAGAGCGTGACCGGGATCGAGTGTTCGACGAGGATGGCCAGCGCATGGTCGACGAAGTCGGGTGTCCCGTCGTCGAACGTAACCGCGACCTCGCTTGCGGCGTTCTCGCTCTCCGGGTCCGCGAGGCGCGTCAGCGCGTCGGCGAGCGAACGAACCTCGTGAGACCCTTGCGCGAGGGCCGCGATCTGCTCAGCGAAGACCGCGCGATCGAGATCGAGTTCGAGACCGCTGCCACCACCCACGCGGTGATAGAGCAGGACGACAGCGCCGGCCGCCGGCGGCACGATCGCATCGGCGAAGCGAGCCGCGTGCTTCAGCGTGCGCCGCGCCAGGTCACTCGCGGTAACCATACGGTGCTGCACCGTACGCGTCCTCGGTGGACGCGGGTGGCCACCCGTCGAACGGCGACCGGCGTTCTCCGCGTTCTGCGTGCAGACACACGATGACGTAGAGCGCGGGGAGGACGAGCGATCGTTGCCGCACGAGCAAGCCGAAGTTCGCGAACGCCTGGAACGTCAGCGCGTACAAGAACGTGAGCGTCCAGCAGTACAGCAGGAACGGGTAGCGACGCAGCGAGCGGAGCGACATCAGCACCGAGCGGCGCCGGTGAACGACGAACGCGAGCAGGGCGACGCACTCGAGCGCCGCGAGCACCTGGACCGCGGATTCAACCTCCCACGGGAACGGACGGAAGAACACGGTGAGCATTCCGCGCGGCAGGGACGCGGGGCTGATCGACGTGTCGCCCGGATCGAACGACGAGCCGCCCTGGCCGGTGCTCTCCGAGGTTTCCTCGAGTTCGGCGTTGATCGAATCGAGCGACAGTGACTGGATGCCGAGGCCCTTGGCGCCCTGCCCGATCCCGAAGAACGCCACAACAACGAGCACCACCACACCGACCGGCTTCCAGAACGAACTGCTGCCGTCGGCCGGCCGGCCGCGCCGGCCGATCACATAGGCGACCGCGGCGGCGAAGCTCACCAGCCCGAGCAGGTGCGGGCGCACGACCCACAACAGCCACGCACCCGGTGCCGCGACGGCGACGCCACGGGTGAGGCGTCCCGTCATGATGAGCGCGGTGCCGAGCGCCGCGCTGCCGATGCCGAACTGCATCAGCGCTTCCTTGCCGATGGACGACGGCCAGAAGAGGATGCTCGGCGCGAACAGGAGCACGAACAGCCACAAGCGCCGGTCGATGAACGGGATGGCGACGGTCGCAGCGCGGTACCACAGGTACGAACCAACGAAGGCGATCAGCCCGAACACCATGAACCCGGCGATCATGTCGGTCCCGAACAGGTAGTACACGATGCCGGTGAAGTAGCGGACGAAGTTGCTCTTGCGCAGGTCGACGAGGAATGGTTCGGGTCCTTCGCCCGTCCAGAACTTCACGAAGCGCCGCCCGAAGCGGTCGTAGATCGGCGCGTCGCCGACGTTGCCGTAGGTGTCGGACAGCGTCCGGTACCGCAGGATCGACGCGATCAACTTCGCGACCACGCCCCAGACCAGCATGCGCGCGAGCCAGGGTTCATCGGGATGGCGCGGCGCGAGCCTGCGGGCAATCATCGCCGTGCACAGGATTGCGAAGGCGACGACCGAACCGCGCGCGACGAAGCGATGATCGAACAGCCGGTTGGCGAACACGGTGATACCGAAGGCGATCAATCCGACGAACAGCGTGCCCGTTCGGGTCGGTGGCAGAGCGCCGAGACCGAGTTCGGCCGCCTCGAGGTCGCTGGACTCGAAGTCGGTCACCGTGAACGTGTTCTCGCCCGGCGGCAGGTCACGAGGGGACGGCGACACCTCGTCGCCGGCTCCCGCGGCAGGCTGACCGAACCCGGGGCGACCCGGACGGGGCGAGACGACGAAGAGCGACGGGTCCGCCCGGCGTTCAAACACCATTGGCGTCCCGCACGTGCGGGGACCGGGCCGCGAACCACGCGAGCGCGGCGGGGCCGGTCCGCAGTGCGAGCGTCATGTCCAGTCCGTGGCGTGATCCACGACTCGAATCCCTCCGAGTCCTGCGAGTCCTGCTGAATCCTGCTGATCCTGCGGGTTGCCCGAAGCCATTGGCCAACACCGAACCCACTCGGCCCTGCTCGGCCCCGGTGAATGGCAGAGGAACAACGCGCGCGGCCTTTGAGTCTACATTTTCGGTTCGTGACGGATAAGGGGCAACCGGCCGCGGCGGGCCCCGGACGTCCACTTCGTGTCCTGTGGCTCATCAAGGGACTCGGCCCCGGCGGCGCCGAACGGCTCCTCGTCGCGGCCGCTCGCGAACGATCCGCCGACATCGAGGCCACGGTGGCCTATGCGCTGCCGCACAAGACGGCGCTCGTCGCCGACCTCGAGTCCGCCGGGATCACCCCGCGTTGTCTCGGCGTGGGCCGACGGACTGCCGATCCGCGCTGGGCGCTCCGGCTCCGGCGAGCGCTCATCGCCGACCGCTACGACATCGTCCACGTCCACTCGCCGGTACCGGCCGTCGCGGCCCGGCTCATCCTGCGCACGTTGCGCCACGGTCGCCGGCCCGCGCTCGTGAGCACCGAGCACAACGTGTGGTCGAGTCACGGCAGGCTCACCCGTTGGGCCAATCGACTCACCGGTCGCTTGGACGACGCCACGCTCGCCGTCTCCGACGCGGTGCGCTCCTCGATGCCGCGGCAGACGTGCCGAGCGACCGAGGTCGTGCGCTACGGGGTGGACCTGGCAGCGGTACGCGCCGCCACCGAACGCCGCGGAGCGATCCGCGCCGAACTCGGGATCGCCGACGACCAAGTGCTCGTCGTGACGGTCGCGAACCTCCGCGCGACAAAGGGGTACCCCGATTTGCTCGCCGCGGCCCGCCAAGTCGTCGATCGCCACCCCGACGTCGTGTTCGCCGCCGTCGGCCAGGGCCCGATGGAGGCCGAGTTGCTCGACCTGCATCGCAAGCTCGATCTCGGCGATCGCTTCCGCTTCCTCGGCTATCGCGACGATGCCGTCGCGTACAGCGCCGCGGCCGACGTGTTCTGCCTCGCCTCACACCACGAGGGCCTTCCGATCGCACTCATCGAGGCGATGGCCCTGGGTCGCGCGATCGTGGCAACCCGGGTCGGTGGCAACGAGGAGATCGTCGCGGCCGATGAGTCCGCGCTGCTGGTCCCGCCCCGCGATCCGGCGGCGCTCGCCCGCGCGCTCGTCGAGGTAGTCAGCGACCCTGCCCGGCGCCAGCAACTCGGCGAGGCCGCCCGCACCGCGGCCGACCGTCTCGACGTCCGCACCGCCATCCGCGCCGTCGAAGACCGCTACCGCGCGCTTGCCACCGCACGATCCAGACGCTGACCTCCGGGTGGCGGATCCGGCCGGACCCAGTCGCTATGGTCCGCTGCTATCGAGATCCGAGCGGCGCGCCCCGAGGAACGACCGGCGATCCTCGAACTACTCGCGGCTTCGCTCGGCTGGACCATCGACGACGACCTACGCGCGTTCTTCGCCTGGAAGCACGACGACAACCCGTTCGGCCGCTCGCCCGCCTGGGTCGCGCTCGACGAGGGCCGACTGCTCGGCTTTCGGACGCTGTTGCGTTGGGAGTTCGACCATCCCGATGGTCGAGTCCGGCGCGCGGCGCGCGCCGTCGACACCGCGACCCACCCCGACGCGCAAGGCCGCGGCGTGTTCCGCGCGCTGACGATGCATGCGCTCGACGCCCTCGCCGCCGACGGCAGCGACTTCGTGTTCAACACGCCCAACGACAAGAGCCGCCCCGGCTACCTCGCGATGGGGTGGAGCACCGTCGGTCGTGTGCCGATCGGTGTGCGCGTGACCCGCCCGACCGCGTTGTTCCGCATCGCCAGCTCGCGCGTCGCGGCCGATCGTTTCGCGCCCGAACACACACGCTCGGATCGCCTGACCGTCCACGACATCGCCGGCGACGCCGACCTCGCCGCCCTCCTCGCCGAACTGCCTTCGCCGAGCGGACTGCGGACGCGACGCAGCGTCGGGTATCTCACATGGCGGTACGGCCACGACCGACTCGGCTACCAGGCGGTCGTGGCACCGGGCGGGGTGCGCGAGGGTGTCGCGGTGTTTCGTTCCCGCCCCCGCGGCGCAGCGCGAGAAGTCGCGTTGTGTGAGGTGCTCAGCCGCGCCGGCGATCGCATCGGGCAGGCTCGCCTGGTTCGTGCGGCGCAGCGCGCAGGATCCGGCGACTACGTGTTGTCTGCGGGCCGTTCCCGGCACGGCTTCGTCCCCTTGCCCCGCCTCGGGCCGATCCTGACCTACCGAGGCCTTCAGCCCGACCCCACCACGGCCGCGAGTCGCGCCGATCCGGCACCCGGCCGCTGGGATCTCGGCCTCGGAGACATCGAGCTCTTCTGAGCGACCCCAGCCCATTCCGGCGTCATGAGCCTGCGACTACTCCAGGTTCATGACGCCGGTTCGGGTGCGGCGGCGCGTCCAGGCGGTGAGGGCGGCGGCGCCGACGAGCGCGCCGCTGAGGAAGGCGAGGACCACCGCCGCTGCCTTGGGACCGGACTGCGGCGTCGGGCTCGGGGCGACGCTCGGCGGCGTGGACGCCCGCGCGATGGCCGGTGCTGAGGTCGAGGCCGGTGTGGTCGAGGCGGCCGTGGTGCTGCTCGAAGTCATCGGCGCGACAGTTGTCGTGCGCGGCGGCAACGTCGTCGTGGTCGCGACCGAACCGTCGGGGTTGCGGCCGAACAGGGCGGGCGGCTCGGGGCGGACGAGTTCGGCCTCGCACTCTTCGCCCTTGCGCTCGATCCGCGCGGTGCCGAACTCGTTGCCCTCGACTGTCGCGCCGCACGAATCCCAAATCACGACCGCGGGCTCGCCACCCGTGACCAATTGGGTGTTGCCCGAGACCAGCACGCCGTCGACTCCGATGAACCGGATCGCGCGTGCGTGCACCGGCTCGTCGCTCTCGTTGTTGCGCACGATCCAGTTCTGCCGGCGCTGGCCTTCCGCTGCCATCACTTCGATCGTGAGTCCGTGGCGCGGCAACGCGTTGCCCTCGACGACGACGTCGTCGACCGGGCCGGCTCCGTGGGACGCGACGAACAGCAATCGTCCGGTCCCGATCGTGTTGTCGAGGATATGGATGTCGCGCACCGACCAACGTCGCGCGTTGGGTTCGAGATCGAAGATTGCCCGCCGCACTTCGGCGAAGCGGTTTCGTTCGATGATCACCGAGCTGGCGTCGGTGATGGCGATGCCCTGACGACCGTTGCGGGCAAAGGTCGAATCGTGGATCCAGACGCGCTCGGAAGGATGACGATCCTTGTCCTGGCCGATGTACACGAAGTCGCCGTACACGTCGGTGACCGTGACGCGGTCGAGCTGAACGTCGCGCACGGCCTCGAGCCGGAAGCCGTGCTGGAACTCGAACATCGGCCGGTAGGCATCGTCGGCGAGCCCACCGTTGGGGTGCGGTCCGTCGATGATCAGCTCGCGGAACACGACGTTCCGGCTGTTCACCACGCGGATCTGTGAGCGCTCCGCCGGTTGGCGTTGTGTCGCGAATATCCGGGCACCGTTGCCCTCGATCACGAGACGGGCACGACCACGAAAGGCGATCTCGGCTTCGGCGCGATAGCGCGCACCCGCGGGGAACACGATCGCCGAACCGTCGGGCACCGACGCGATGAACTCGTTGAGCGCCCCGGCGACGTCGGTCTTGCCGGTCGCGTCGATCTCGCCCGGTACCTCGAACGTCCCCGGCGCGGCGTCGGACGCTCCGGCATCGACCCGAGCACCCGCGACCAGCCCCAGACCGACCATGGCCCAGCCCGACGCGATCGTCGCAGCGGCAACGAGACGCCGCGATCGGACACGAGTTTGGCTGACGCGCGTCAACCACCGCTTCACGATGGCTTCATCGGCACCGCACGCCCGCGATCCAGGGACGATCGCATGCCCGATCGCGTCGCGTCGGCACGCGATCGACCTCCGAACCCGCCGCCAGGTGCGACCGCTCAGAAGTTCGTGTCGATGGGGTTGGCGATGTCGAGCACGAGGCTCGACAGGAAGATGAACGCGAGCACCGACAACGTTGCGACCATGACGGGGAGCAGACGATTGAAATCGGCTCGGACCTGCCGGCCACGGATCTTGCTGGCGATCGCCTCGTAGGTCGCGACCGCGATGTGGCCTCCGTCGAACGGCAGCAACGGCACGAGGTTCAAGATCCCGACGAACAGGTTGATCGAGAGCAACAGCGCGAACACCGTCACCCACCCGGCGCGCACGGCATCACTCGCGACGTTGCCGAACCCCACCGGTGACACGAATCGAGTCTCGCTGGCTTGCTCGTCGCGACGGTCATCGCTGAAGTTCGACAGGTAGTCGGAGATCCCGGCCGGCGAGAAGATGTGCGCCAGCGCCCCTGCCGTGTCGACGCCGGCCTGCCAGGTGCGCAGCGGCGCCCGCCACACACCTTCCACGACACCGACTGAGGGGACCTCGAACTTGGGGCCGAGCCCGACGAAGCCGCGTTGGACCGCGCCTTTGAACGGCTCGTGCGTCACCACACCCGACGTGTCGTTGCCGTAGGCGCGCATGATCTCGAGATCGACGGTCACGCGGCGTTCGGCGCGCATCACTGTGAGCTCCACCTGCTCGCCCGCATGCGCGCGGAAGTAGTCGGTCAGGGCGACCCAATCCGTGACTCGCTCACCGTCGCGCTCGACGATCAGATCGCCGACCCGCAGATCGGAACCCGACGCCGGCGTGGCGACCATGTCCTGCTCGTCGAGGGCGGTGCCATCGGCGTTGACACCGGGGATCGCGGCAACGACCTCGTCGATCTGCAGGCTGATCTCGCCGCGCCGCACATCGCCGCTGCCGACGAGGATCGCGTAGGCGAACAGGAGCGCCAGCGCGAAGTGCGTGACGGGACCCGCGGCGACCGTGGACACGCGTGCCCACCAGCCCTTCGCGCGGTAGGTGCGCGGCTCGTCGGCAGGATCGATGTCCTCGAGGTTCGTCATTCCGATGATCTTGCAGTAACCGCCGAGCGGCAGTGCCTTGACGCCGTACTCGGTGTCGCCGCGGCGGAACGACCACAGGCGTGGGCCGAACCCGATGAAGAACTCGGTCACCTTCATCCCGGCACGCTTTGCCATCACGAAATGGCCGAGTTCGTGCAGCCCGATCATGACGACGAAGAAGAAGAACAGCACGCCGACGGTGCCGGCCAGATTGGGGTTGGTCACCGCAAGCGCGATGAACACGACAACGAGGCCGGCGAGCCCGCGCGCGATCTGGCGCACTTCGAGTGGATAGCGCTCAAGCGGATCCTTCACAGCCAGGTCCTCATCGTTCGGATCTCATGTTCTGGTCTCGGGGCTGGGTGCGGAATACGCCAGACCGGCGCCTCGCGGCCACTCCGGTCGGTCGGACCGCATCGGTCAACGCCTGCCGTCGATCGCCTCGGCCGCGAGCGCGCGGGCACGGGCGTCGGCCGCGAGCACGTCGCCGAGATCGTCGGCCGGTCCGCTGCCGTGCTGGAGCACCTCGTCGGCGATCTCGGCGATCGCAGTCCAGGCGATGCGACCGCCGAGGAACGCGTCGACCGCGACCTCGTTGGCGCCCGAGAGCATCGCCGGCGCGGTGCCGGCGCGACGACCTGCCTCGTAAGCAAGCGCGAGGCAGCGGAACGTCGACACGTCGGGTGGTTCGAAGTCGAGCGCCGAGATGTTGGCCCAGTCGATCGCACCGAACATCTCGTCGAGCCGCGTCGGCGCACCGAGCGCGAGACCGATCGGCAAACGCATGTCGGGCATCGACAGTTGGGCGATCGTCGCACCGTCGCTGAACTCGACCATGCCGTGGATCACCGACTGTGGATGGACAACGACATCGATCTCGTCGTAGCTGACGCCGAACAACTCGTGCGCTTCGATCACCTCGAGGCCCTTGTTCATGAGCGTCGAGCTGTCGATCGTGATCTTCGCTCCCATCGTCCAGGTCGGATGTGCGAGCGCATCGGCAACCGTGACTTGGGCGAGGTCGGCGGCGCGGCGACCGCGGAAGGGACCACCGCTCGCGGTGAGGATGAGGCGGCGGACCTCGCCGGCGCGACCTGATCGCAGGCACTGGTACAACGCGGAGTGCTCGGAGTCGACGGGGACAATCTCGCCGCCACCTTCGGCGCGGGCCTTCTGTACGATCGGCCCGCCGGCGATGAGGCTCTCCTTGTTCGCGAGCGCCAGACGCTTCCCCGCCCTGAGTGCACCAATGGTGACCGGCAGCCCGGCGAAGCCCACTACGGCGTTGAGCACCACGTCGACGTCGTCGAGCGTGGCGAGTTCGGCGAGCCGTTCAGGGCTGGCGCCGAGCGCCACCCGGTCGGAAGGCACCCCGAAATCCGCAGCCTGCGAGGTGATCAGGTCGCGATTCGACCCTGCAGCGAGCGCGACCACCTGATAATCGCCGCGATGCCGGGCAATGACGTCGAGCGCCTGCGTGCCGATCGACCCGGTCGAGCCGAGCACGGCGACCCGTTGGATCATCATGCGAGCCTAGGGGGAGGTTCTGTGCCGCGACCCGCGCCCAGCCCGCGACCGGAAGCGCCGCATCCGGCGCATCCCGCACTCAGCCGATGGGCCTCAGCTCGAGATGAAGTAGACGGAAAGCAGGTACACCACGGGCATGGTGAACAGCAGCCCGTCGAACCGGTCGAGGATGCCGCCGTGGCCGGGGAGCGTGGCGCTGAAGTCCTTGATGCCGAGGTCACGTTTGATCAGCGATTCGCACAGATCGCCGAGGAATGCGGCAACCCCGGCGAGCAGGCAAACGAACACGGCCCAACTCGAGTGCTCGGTGAACGGCGCGTGCTTCCACACGAGGATCGCGGCCGGGATGAGGAGGGCCGTGACGAGACCACCGAGCGTGCCCTCGAGGGTCTTGTGCGGCGACACGCGGGGGGCGACCGGAGTACGGCCGAACTGCTGGCCGATGAAATACCCGAACACGTCGTAGGTCACGGTCGGCAACAGCGCCGCGAGGAACCACTGCACGCCGTCAACGTGGTGCAGCAGGAGTCCCGCGAAACCACCGAGGCCGCCCACCCAACCGAACGCCAACAACGTCACCGCAATCCCGATGACCGGTCGGCCCGGGCCTGCTTCGACCAGGAACCACAACAGCGTCGTGATGGTGACGAGAACGGTCACGAGCACCAGACCGAACGCGCCATGCGAGTACGCGGCGAGCGGCGCGAAGAACGAGCCCGCGATCACGACCTGAGGGGCGGTCCGCAGATTCTTGCGGTGCAGCGTGCCGACCAGTTCGGCGGCGGCGGCGCCGATGATCGCGCCCGCGAGTACGACCGTGTAGGCGGGACCGGCGACGAAGCACACAATCGCCGCCACTGCGAGCAGCGCCGCGGTGGTGACCGCGACAGGAAGATTGCGCCCAGCGGCGTCGAGTTCACCGAACGGGTCGCCGTTCGTCGCGGCGCGTGGCCCAGCGGCACGCGCCCGCCCGGAAACTCCCGGCTGCGGTGCGCGCGGCGTACGCGGTGCCCGCGGGACGCGCGGTGGCCGGGCCGAGCTGCCCGTTCGGGCGGTCTCGCCGGACGCGTCGTCAGCCTGAGACCGGGATCGGCGAGAGGTTTCGATCTCGCGTTCGCCGCCGCGCCGGCGTTGCGCCACCGCTGCCGCGAACTGCTCGTCCGAGTCGTTCGGGTCGGGCTGACGCTCGCCGATCGCGCCGCGGGGGAGGAGATCATCGTCGCCGCTCGCAGCTGCGAGTTCTTCGGCGAAGTCCTGCGAGTCCCAGTCGCCGGCATCGCTGCGGAAGCGGGCCTGGCCGCCCGACAGCACGCCCCAGTCGTCGCGCTCCTCGGCGTCGTCCTGGTCGAAGATGGCCGGCACCACTCCCGTCGGGGGTTCGCTCCAATGCGGCAGTTCGGCCGCGCGGGCCTCGCCGGACGCCCCCGCGTCCGGCACTCCCGGCTCGGGTTCGTCGTCGAAAACAGGAAGCGCCATCGTCGCCTCGCCCGCATCGGCACGGTCGCCAGCCGGCGTCGCGTCGTCGTCATCGTCGGCGAGCGACGGGTCCGAGGACCACGACGGTCCGTCGTCGGGCCAGCGCACCACGCGCGGATCTCCGGCCGGTTGCGCGCCGAAGATCTGCACGCCTTCGGCCGGACGGCTCGCGAAGGTCGCGTCGTGATCGGATGCCTCGTCGTCCGCCACTGCCATCTCCCTCGCTGCAGCACCCTAGGTCAGCGCGGTCGCCGCCCCCGCGATACCGACCGCGCCCGGCGTCCCCGGCGTGACGTTCCGCCGACGAGCTCGCCGCGGTGGCCGAGGCCCGCACCGGGCGGGCCGTGCGGGGCCGTCAGACCTCGAGCAGCTCATGCTCCTTGTGCTCGAGCAGACGGTCGACTTCGGCCACGAGATCGTGGGTGAGCTTCTCGAGCTCCTTTTCGACACGCGCCAGGTCGTCGTCGCTGATCGCACCGTCTTTGGCCTGGTGTTCGAGGTCCTGGCGCACATGGCGGCGGACGTTGCGGATCGCCACGCGGCCTTCCTCGGCCTTGTGCTTCACGACCTTGACGAGCTCCTTGCGGCGTTCCTGGGTGAGCTCGGGAAAGGTGATCCGTACGACCTGGCCGTCGTTGCTCGGGTTGACGCCGAGATCACTCACCAGAATCGCCTTTTCGATGGCCTTCATCGAGTTCTTGTCGTACGGCGAGATGACGAGCACCCGCGGCTCCGGCACCGAGAACCCTGCGAGCTGCTGCAGGGGCGTCTCGGTGCCGTAATAGTCGACCTTGAGTCGCTCGACGAGCGCGGGCGTGGCGCGCCCGGTCCGAACCGTGGCGAACTCGTCGCGCAGGTGGTCGAGCGCCTTGCGCATCTTCTCCTTGGCATCGTTGAGACGGGCGTCCATGGAAGACCTCCGGGAGGCTGGGTGGCGGCCCGGTCCGCGGTCAGGTGCCGGGATGCTTGCTGACGGGACTCACGAGCGTCCCGATGGGCTCGCCGGTGAGGACTCGATGAATGTTGCCAGGTTCGGTCACGTCGAACACCACGATCGGGAGCTGATTCTCGCGGCACAGCGCGATCGCCGAGGTGTCCATAACTGCGAGGTCGCGCTCGATGATGTCGCGATGCGTGACGCGTGCGAACTTGACCGCTGCCGGGTTTCGACGCGGATCGGAGTCGTAGATGCCATCGACTCCCGAGTGCGTACCTTTCAGCACGGCGTCGGCACGGATCTCGGCGGCGCGCAGCGCCGCGGTCGTGTCGGTGGTGAAGAACGGGTTGCCGGTTCCCGCGGCGAAGATCACGATGCGACCCTTTTCGAGGTGGCGGATCGCGCGCAACGGGATGAACGGTTCTGCGAGTTGGGCCATGGCGATCGCGGTCTGAACCCGCGTCGGCTGACCCAGGTGCTCGAGCGCGTCTTGGAGCGCGAGCGCGTTCATCACGGTGGCGAGCATGCCCATGTAGTCGGCCCGAGCGCGGTCCATGCCCCGCTCGGATCCTGCCAGGCCGCGGAAGATGTTGCCGCCGCCGACGACGACCGCGATCTCGACGCCGAGGTCGGCGCGGGCCTTTGCGGTCTCCTCCGCGATACGACCGACGATCGCCGCGTCGATTCCGTACCCGACGGTCGTGTCGGCGAAGGCTTCACCGGAGAGCTTCAGGACGACGCGGTGATAGGCAGGCTCGCTCATGGCGATGGTCATCGACTCCGCTCTCGGAACCCTGGTGCCGGTCTCGCCCGGAACCCGAGGGTCGTCGCAGGTTACCTGCGAGCGGACGTGGCCTCAGTCCTCGCCGATCTTCACCCGCACGAACCGACGCACGTGCGCGTCGGCACCTGCCGTGGCGATCAGCGCGGCAATGGTCGTCTTCGGGTCCTTCACGAAACCCTGAGCGAGCAGGACGTTGTCCTGGAAGAACTTGTTCATCTTGCCGTCGACGATCTTGGCGATCGCCGCCTCGGGCTTGCCTTCTTCGCGGGTCTGCGCCTCGTACACCTTGCGTTCGGCTTCGATCTCCTCGTCGGGGACGTCGTCGCGGCTGACGTAGCGCGGCTTGGCGCTGGCGATGTGCAGCGCAACGTCGTGGACGAGTTCTTGCGAAACGGGGTCTGACCCGTCGACTCCGCCCAACTCGACGAGCACGCCGATCACACCGCGAGTCTCCTGGATGTGTTTGTACGCGTCGAGCAGACCGTCGTTCGTCTCGTAGCGCACGACGCGGCCGAGACCCATCTTCTCGCCGAGCGTGCCGGAGAACTCGGTGATCGCAGTGTCGACGGTCGAACCCTCGAACGACGAGTTGGCGACGTCGGCATCGCCGACCTGCGCGACGTGCGCGGCGAGTTTCGCGACCATGGCCTTGAACGGTTCACCCTTGGCGACGAAGTCGGTTTCGCAGTTCAACTCGACGAGCGCGGCGACGCTCCCCGTGTTGACGACGTCGATCGCGCCTTGATCGGCTTCGCGACCTGCGCGCTTGGCCGCGCCCGCGAGATTGCGTTCGCGCAGCCACGTCTTGGCCGCTTCGATGTCGCCGGCGCACTCGATGAGCGCCTTCTTGCAGTCCATCATGCCCGCGCCGGTCACCTTACGCAGTGCCGCGACTTCCTTGGCCGAGATTTCAGCCATCGCTCGTTCTCTCCGTTTCTCTGGATCCGCGCTCTCGCCGGATCATCGTGGTCTCGTCCGATCGGCGGCCGAACCGTCCACGTGCCAGCCTTCGTCTCCGGCGACCGATCGCGGGGCACGATCGCGCCCGAAGGTCGGCCGATCGGGCCGAATGATCGGGCCGAGCGGTCAGGCGTCGGTCGGGGCGACCGCGGGTTCGGCGTCGCCAGGCTGCTCATCTGGCGCAGCAGACTGCCTGGCCGCCTTGGCGGCGGCGGCGCGAGCCTCGATCTCACGTTGCTTCGCCGCCGCAGCTTCGCGCGCCTCGGCCTGCTTTCGTTCGAACTCGGCTTGTTCTTCAGCGCTGCGCACCGGCGCGGCCGCGCGGACGGGCGCAGTCGCATCCGGCGTCTCGGCCCGGGTACCGGCGCGTTGCTTGCCGCCGAGTTGTTTGCCCTCGATCACCGCGTCGGAGATCACACGGCACAGCAGGTTCGCGGCGCGGATGGCGTCGTCGTTGCCAGGGATGACGTAGTCGATGACATCTGGATCGCAGTTCGTGTCGACGACCGCGACCACGGGGATCCCGATCCGGTTGGCCTCGGTGACGGCGATGTGCTCCTTCTTCGTGTCGATCACGAAGATCGCGTCGGGGAGCCGCTGCATCTGCTTGATACCGCCGAGGTTGCGCTCGAGCTTCGCGGCCTCGCGGCGCACCTTCAGGCCCTCCTTCTTGATCATCTGATCGACCTCGCCCGAGTCGATCGTGTGTTGCAGTTCACGCAACTTGTTGGTGCGGCCGTGCACGGTCTGGAAGTTCGTGAGCATCCCGCCGAGCCAGCGGAAGTTGACATACGGCATGCCACAGCGGTCGGCGTGCGACGCGATCGGTTCCTGAGCCTGCTTCTTCGTGCCGACGAACAGCACCGTGCCGCCTTCTTGCACGGTCCCGCGCACGAACCGGTAGGCGCTGTCGATCCGGTCGAGCGTCTGGTGCAGGTCGACGATGTAGATGCCGTTGCGCTCGCCGAACAGGAAGCGTCGCATCTTCGGGTTCCAGCGGCGGGTCTGGTGCCCGAAGTGCACGCCCGCTTCCAACAGTTGTCGCATGGTCACGACGGCCATGAGTTCCTCCCTCGGTTGGTGCCCTCGCGCGGTGGACGCAGCCGCAGCTGCGCACCTCGGGTGTGCCGCGTGAGGTGAGCGTGGCCCCGCGACGACCAGCGACGAGCGCGTGACGACCCGGGAGTCTGGGTGAATAGGTCTGGACGAGCACAGCGGCTCGGCTCGGCACAGGCCGACCGGACCGGCGAGCGAGTGTAGCGGGATCGACCCTGCCGGCTCCGAGCGTGCACCAGCCTGCGTGGGCGGAAGTGACCCGGCCGCTCAACTCCGCCCGGCCGGGACCGACTGGAACTCGTGCGTGCTCCTCGCCCGCCGGATGCGCCGCGCCCGTATCCCGAGGCACACCTCGCTCACGCGGGTCCGGTCGCCGGCACGGAACTGGCTCCAGCACTGGGCATCTCGCTCGTCGCCGCGAGCGCCGCGGCGGTGCTCATCGTCGAGATCCTGGCCGCGCGCATGATCGCTCCGTACGTGGGCATGACGATCGAGACGATGTCGGCGGTCATCGGCTGCATCCTCGGCGCAGTCGCAACCGGCAATGCGCTCGGCGGACGGTTCGCAGACCGGCCGGACGTCAGGCGCATGCTCGCTCGTGTGCTCGGCGCCGCGGGCGTGGTGTTGTTCGCCGCTCCGGTTGTCGTGCGCCATCTTGGGCCGCGACTGAGCGGTTCTGGTCCGTGGGCGGCGGCCGCGCTGAGTACCGCCGCGTTCTTCGTCCCGTGTGCGCTCGCGAGCACGACGGGACCGATCGTCCTGGCCGCGATCGGGCGGGACCGGACCCGTCTCGGGCGCATCGCCGGGCGAGTGTCGGCGTTCGGGACGGCGGGCGCGCTGGCTGGCAACTTCACGGCAGGACACGTGCTGATCGCGAACTTCCGTTCGGACGCAATCGTCAACGGGACCGCGGCAGTCGTCGCCGGAACGGGGATCGCGCTCTGGACCCGCCCGCGGCCCGAGCCGACGCGCGGCCGGCGGCGGTTGACCGCAGCGGCGCGCACCGCGACTGCGGCCGGGGTGATCGCCGGTCTGCTGGTCGCGGCTCGTGTCGTCGACGGCGCGTTGCCGTGCGTCACCGAGACGAAGTACGTGTGCCTCGACATCCAACGCGGCGGCGCGACCGGCGAGTATCTCGTGCGGAGCGACGCCTACAACTCGAGCTACACCGACACGCTCGATCCGCGTGACCTGCGGCTCGACTATGCGCGTGCCGTCGCGGGGGCGGTGCAGTCGACGGCACCCTCGCCGACGCGCTTCTTGTACATCGGTGCGGGCGGGTTCACGCTCCCGCTGTACTTCGCGGACGTGTTCTCGGACTCCGCACACGAGGTGATCGACATCGACGGCCGCCTCGTGACCGATGTGGTCGACGAACTCGGCCTGGACCTCGAGTCGCGGGCCATCGCGACGACCATCGGCGACGCTCGCGTCGTGCTCACGCGACCGCGCGGGGCAGTTGATGTGATCGTCGGCGACGCGTTCGCCGGCCAGACGGTGCCTTGGCACCTCACCACGATCGAGTTCGCCGAACAAGTGCGTGCACAACTCGCACCCGGCGGGGTGTACGTCATGAACCTGATCGACGCGCGTGACCTGGCCCTGGCCCGCGCCGAGATCCGGACCCTGCGCGAAGTGTTCGACGACGTCGTCGTGCTCGCGCCGCCCGGGGCGTTCGCTGATCAACGCGGCCCGGAGGAGCTGGTCAACATCGTGATCGTCGCGGGAGCGACGTTGCCCTCGGCGCAGGACATCGCCGTCGCGGCGACGAACCAGGGATCGGGCTCGGTCGCGTTCCACGGTGCCGCGCTCGCCCGAGCAACCGAGTCGGCCGTGATCTTGCGCGACCAGTTCGCGCCCGTCGAACAACTGCTCGCCAACGCCTGAGGGGCTGGATAGCGCGGACCGCGTTTCGCCGCGTCAGCGTGGCCCGAGCGCGCGGACGAGGCTGCCGGGCACTCGCTCGATCACCGCGACCCGTTCGGGCACGATCGCGCTCAACATCGCGGTTCGCAGACCGACGCAGGGCGCGGGTCGACCGAGCAGCGCGTTGCGCACGGCACGCATGGCACTCGGATCGGTCGTGATGTCGCGGTGCTCGTTGGCGATGCCGTCGGGGTTGGTCGTGACATGGCGCGCGCCGTCGAGACGGGTGCTCGTCTGGGGCACCGCCCAATCGAGCGGCGACCCGATCGAGTACACATCGACTTCCGACGGCAGCGGTCGAGTCCTCAGGATTGCCTGGAGGTCGCTGAGTTCGGACAGGTCTCGAACCGCGGCCGTGTCGACGGGAGGCAGCAGCTCGATCGCGCCGAGGGCCACTCCGGCGCCCGGGATCCGTGCGAGCACGGCGCCCGAAGTAGCCGACGGTGCTCCGGAGTGTGGCGAGGACAACGTGACCACGGTGCCGATCGGCGGGATCGACGGGTCGGCGGAATCGTAGAAGAGCTTCAGGAATGCCTGGACGACGACACCTCCTTGCGAATGCGCGATCAGGTCGACGGTACGCCCGGGCTGTGACGCCTGGAGCTGGCGGAGTTGCGTCGCGAGGTTGCGTGCCGAGTCGACGATCGAGACGTGCGTATCGGATGGCACGTGGGCACCACCGTCGTCCGCATAGGAAAACCAGTGGGTCGCGGCAGGGTCGTAGCCGAGCGACTGCGGATCGATGCCGTTGGACGAGCCGTCGCGGCGGGTGCGCGAGTTGATCCCCGCGACGAACATCAGCGCGGTGGGAAGGTCCGGCGTCACGGGCAACGGAGGTGGGTGCCGGTCGCACTCGCCGAACTGCGTGAGGTAGTCGGTGATCCCCTGGGCGATGTCGAAGGCCAGGCCGCCGTCGAAGAACAGGAAATCGGCCGAATCGAGCCAGCGCATGACCTCGGGAAGTTGGGCGGCGCCGGCCGCGAGTAGGTCACCGAACGCGTCGACGAGCGCGCCGGAGCCGCCAACGAGGCGCGCCCGCCATTCGTCGAGCGCGCCGAGGCCGGTCGTGTCGAGGATCGTCTGGATCGCGCTGCGCCGACGCGACGGGAATTCGCGCTGGTCGGTCGGCGCGAGGTGCACAATCGCGGCGAGGTCGGGTGCAACGAACAAGCGCATCGGGTCGACGTAGTCGTCACCGAGACGCAGGCCGAAGTGCAGGTCGGTGCCGTGGCCGTGTCGGGCGAGCGGCGCCTCGCGACAACACGAACCGAGGACCTGGCCCCGCGAAACTCTCGTCCCTTCGCGCACAGCGAGCGAAGCGAGGAACGAGTAGCTGGTGCGCCAGCCGTTGTCGTGGCGTATGACGACGTGGAGCGCGCCAGCGACCGCACCGGCGTAGTCGACAGTGCCCGCACCCGCTGCCACCACGTCGGCGCCGGGAGCGTGCAGGTCGACGCCGCGGTGCGCACCAGCAGCGTAGAGCGTGCGGGGCGCACTGAACGCGCGGGTGACCGCACCCGGGACCGGTCGCGCCCAACCGCTCGGAGCGGCCGCGCGGCGCGGTGTCGCAGCTGCGACGACGGGCGAGCCGAGGCCGTGGCCCGCGAGCGAAACCACGACCGCGACCGCGGCGAAGAGGACGATGCGACGAGGATTGCGATGAGGATTGCGGTGTGCCATCCGGCTCTCCGAATCGATCGGGGCGCGACGGCGCCCGGCGACTTGCGATTCGGGGAGGTGCCGGGGGAGGCGTCGGCGAAGCTACCGACGAGCGAGCCCGCGATCAAGACTCTGCACAAGATCCTTGATCAAGCCCAGTCGACAACCGTTCACTGGGGGTGGCAAGCGACGCGCAGCATCGGTGCCGGGCGCGCCGGCGAGCGAAGAGCAGCCTCACCCGAGCCGAAACAGCAACTCAGGGAAGGCGTCGAAGCGAGCCCGGCAGGAGCCGCGGCGTTTCGCCTGGCGGCAGCGTGCGCGACGCGGAATCACGTGACAATGCCGCGTTCGGTGACGGGTTCTTGGAGGCGCCCCCGGAGTTGGAAGATCGCCTTGGTGTGGATCTGGCAGACGCGACTCTCGGTGACGCCGAGGACGCTGCCGATCTCAGCGAGCGTGAGTCCTTCGTAGTAGTAGAGGGTGAGGACGAGCCGTTCGCGGTCGGGCATCCGGTTGATGGCGTCGGCGAGGACGTGGCGCATCTCTTCGGTCTCGAACTTGGCGACGGGATCGTTGGCGCTGTCGGCAATGGTGTCGCCGACCGTGCTCCCGCTGCGCTCGCTGCCGCCGGAGAGCAGTTCGTCGAGGGCGACGATGCCGACGAAGCTGATCTGGCTCATGGTGTTGGCGAGTTCGTCCTCGGAGACCCCGAGTTCGCGGGCAACCTCTTTGTCTTCGGGGGTGCGTTTGAGCTCGTTCTCGAGCTTCGAGTAGGCGCGTTCGATGGCTCGGGCCTTGGCGCGGATCGAGCGCGGCACCCAGTCGATCGAGCGGAGTTCGTCGATGATGGCGCCCTTGATGCGGCTGATCGCGTAGGTCTCGAACTTGAAGCCGCGTGAGAGGTCGAACTTGTCGATCGCGTCGATCAGCCCGAACATCCCGTAGGAGACGAGGTCGGATTGTTCGATGTTCTGCGGAAGTCCGGCGGCAACGCGCCCGGCGACGAACTTGACAAGGGGTGAGTAGTGCAGGATCAGCCGGTCGCGCGCCGCGCGCGAACCCGAGGTCTTGTATTCGTCCCAGAGCTCGGCGACGACCGAGGCGGCGTCTTCCACTGTTGGCTGGGTGTTCCTCGTGTCGGCGGCTCGGCTGGGCCGGATTGGCGGCGGTGGAACTCGTCGGTCGGTGCTGCGCGGCCCGCGGGCTGGTGCCGCGCGACGTGCTCAGGCTCGGGGGTGCGTGTCCTCGTAGACCGATTTAAGCCGATCTCGAGTGACGTGAGTGTAGACCTGCGTCGTTCCAAGATCGGCGTGTCCGAGCAGTTCTTGAACGACACGAAGGTCGGCTCCACCCTCGAGGAGGTGCGTGGCGAAGGCGTGACGCAGGGCGTGGGGGTGCAGGGTCCGTCCGTCGGGGAGCGGGACGCGCACGAGAATGCGAGCGACGTCGCGCGGTCCGAGGCGCCGGCCGCGCGCGTTGAGGAACAGCGCGCTGAGGGCCGCGGCGTCGCTGCGGGCGGTCGGCCAACCGTCGCGGTGGCTGCGCCACGTGGTCACGGCTTCGATCGCGGGGTCTCCGATCGGTACGCGCCTGACCTTCGCTCCCTTGCCGGTCACGGTGACGTGGCGGGCGCGCAGGTCGACGTCGTCGATGTCGATCCCGCAGAGTTCGGAGACGCGAAGCCCCGCGCCGTACAGCAATTCGAGCACCGCGAGGTCGCGCGAGGCGCGCGCCGTCTCGCTCGCGGCAGGCGAGTCCCGCGGCGTGCCGCGCCCGGGAGCGGTGGCACGCCGCTTTGCCGCTTCGACGAGCGCCACCGTCTCGGGCGATCGCGGGACGCGCGGCAACCGCTTCGCCGGCTTCGGCGTCGAGAGCCGACGTCCGGGATCGACCGTGATGACGCCGCGATGGTGGAGATGGCGCAGCAACGCGCGCGCGGCGGCGGCCTTGCGGGCGACACTGGCTCGTGACAGGCCTCGGGTCTCGAGGTATCCGAGGTAACGGCGCAGCACCTTGGCGTCGACCTCGTCGGGCGTGACTCGGGCGCGACCGAGCCATGCGACGAGTTCGGCGGCGTCGTGTTCGTAGGCGCGCCGCGTGTGGGGCGACTTGGCCGACAAGGTAGCGACGAACCCGGCGACGTCGTAGGTCGCGTCGGGCCCGTCGCCGGGCGCGCGGTGATCGACCGGAGCGCCGGCAGGGCTGCGTCGTGCTGCCATTGCGATCGAGCGTAGGACGCTGCCCCGCAGCGGTGTCGCACCCCGGGTGTACCGTGCGCGTGCAGCGCGAACGACCGGCTCGGAGGCGGATCGCAGGCACGCCTCGTCCGCCGGAGACCGCCCGGAGGCCACCCAGAGGCACCCGAGGTCAGCGGAGCCGGGCCGCGCCGATGCGTCGACACACGTCGGTGGTTCCATCTCGTCGGCGCCTCGATCTCGTCGCGGCCGCGCCGCTTCGGAGCGTTCTGCTCGACCACTCCCCCTCGTGTTCTCCCTCTTCGTTCGTGTCGTTCGCGCGTCGCACTGTCTCGGCGCGCGGGATCTGGAGGTCCGTCACCGTGCTCGCATCGGTACACAGCACCAACCTGTTCGGAATCGAAGGCAGGGTCGTCATGGTCGAGACCCATGTCTCGCCGGGTCTGCCCAGCTACTCGGTGGTCGGACTGCCCGACACGGCCGGGCGTGAGTCACGCGAGCGCGTACGCGCGGCGATGTTGTCGAGCGATCTGCCCTGGCCGAACACACGCGTCACCGTCAATCTCGCGCCCGCGGCGGTGCGCAAACGCGGTGCGGGCCTCGAACTCGCCATCGCCGTGGCGTTGCTGGTCGCCGCCGATGACCTCCCCGCCGCCGCGCTCGAAGGGGTCGGTGTGTTCGGCGAACTCGGCCTCGATGGGGTGGTGCGGCCCGTGCCGGGTTCGTTGGCGCTCGTCGAGGCGCTCGTGAACGCGGGGGTCGAGCGTGTCGTCGTGCCCAGCGACAACGCGGCCGAAGCTGCGCTGGTGCCGCGAGCGACGGTCCTGCCCGCACGCACCCTCGGCGAACTGCGCGACTGCCTCAAGGGCGAGTTGCCTTGGCCCGACGTGCCATCGAGTCCTCCGCCGCCGCTCGACGACCTCGACTCGCTCGACCTAGCCGAGGTGCGGGGTCTTGCCGCCGCTCGCACCGCGCTGCTCGCCGCGGCCGCGGGAGGCCATCATGTGCTGTTCAGCGGCGAACCCGGGGCCGGCAAGACGATGCTCGCCCGCCGCTTCCCCACCATCACGGCGCGGCTCGACGCCGACGATGCCCTCACCGTGACCCGCATCCTCTCGGCGACCGGCATCCATCGTTCGGGCTCACTCGTCACTCGCGCTCCGCTGCGAGCACCGCACCACAGCGCCACCACCGCGGCATTGGTGGGCGGCGGCAGTGCGGGTGACATGCGCCCCGGCGAACTCACACGCGCGCATCTCGGTGCCTTGTTCCTCGACGAGGTCGCCGAGTTCGCGCCGAGTGTTCTCGATGCGTTGCGCCAACCGCTCGAAGAACGGGTCGTGCGCGTCAGCCGGTCCGGGGTCACGGTCGAGTACCCCGCCGATGCCGTGCTCATCGCCTGCTGCAACCCCTGCCCGTGCGGACGCCGCGATCGCGAGTGCAGGTGCAGCGACACGGCCCGCGATCGCTACCGGCGTCGCCTGTCGGCGCCCTTCCTCGACCGTTTCGACCTGCGGGTGCGCGTCAGCGCTCCCGACGCGGCCGAACCGACGGGCACCTCATCGGCCGACTCACGTGCGCTCGTCGAGCGTGCCGTCGCCCGCCAAGCCGGCCGTCTCGGGGGTTCACCGTGGCGCCGCAACGCTCATGTTCCCGCCCGGGCGCTCGGCGAGTTGTGTGCGTTGAGCGGACCGGCGCGTGCGAGGTTCGTCGTGGTGTGTCGCGACCTGCGGCTGTCCGGTCGGGGAGCCGCGTCGGTGCAGCGTGTCGCGCGCACGCTCGCCGATCTCGCCGACGACGACATCATCAGCGAAGATCACATCGAGATCGCCGCGAGCCTCAGGCAGGACGTGCCGTGAACCGTTCACACGACATTGCCGCCGCCGCGCTCGTCGAACTCCCGCGTGCGACCCCGACCCGTCTGCGGAGCGCACTGCGCGCCCACGGCGGCCCGGAGCTGGTCGTCGAGGCCATCCGCACGGGTTCGCTCGACCTTCCCGACGGAGTCCTTCCCGGCGATCTCGCCGAGCGCTGGCGAGGAACGATCGACCTGGCGCTCGGCCGCGCGACTGCGATCCTCTCGCGGCGAGCGACCCGGGTGTTCGTGCTCGACGGCCCTGACTGGCCGATCCCTGACGACATCCCGGCGATGCCCGCGGTGCTCCTCGCCGAAGGTGTGGCGTTCGAGGTGTTCGATCGCCCGCGCATCGCCATCGTCGGGACACGGCACCCGACGCCGCACGGCACGACCGACGCGCGAGAACTCGGCGCCGCCGTCGCCGACGCCGGTGCGGTCGTCGTCTCCGGTCTCGCCAACGGGATCGACGGCGCGGCCCACGAAGGAGCGATCGCCGCGGGTGGACTGACCATCGGCGTCGCGGCGACGGGTCTCGACGTCCCCTACCCAGCGGGCAACGCCGCGCTGTGGACCCGGGTGCGCAACCACGGCGTGATCGTGGGTGAGAACCCCTTCGGCACGCACGCGTCGCGGCAGATCTTCCCGGTGCGCAACCGCATCATCGCGGCGTTGGCAGCGTGTGTGATCATCCCCGAGGCATCGGCGAGTGGCGGGACGATGAGCACCGCGCAATGGGCGCTCGACCTCGGCCGCGACCTCTACGCGATTCCGGGCTCGCGTCGCAATCCGATGGCCGAAGGGTGCAACCGGCTGATTGCCGACGGCGCACATCCACTCCTCGACCCTGCCGATCTCGGCGTGGCGCTGTCTCGCGGTGGCGCGGCGAGCGTCGACGTGCCGGCGGGGCGACGACCGGTGCTCGCCGACGTGTCGAGCGACGCCCGACGCGTGCATCGTGCGTTCGGCGGCGAACCCGCGACCCTCGACCAACTCGTTGCCCGCACCGGCGCTTCGGTCGCGATGGTGGCCGGCGCAGCACGAGAACTCGAGCGCTCCGGACGGCTCCACCGCGCCGGCGGGCGCCTGTGGCCGGCATGAGTCAGAGTCCGAACGCACCCGCCACTCCACGGCCGTCGGGCCACGAATCTCGGTCGGCTGCAGTCGCGCCCCGAACTGCCGATGGAATGAACGATGGAACTCGTCAAGTGCCCCTACGACGGCAGCGAGGTGAGCGCCGAGAACTACTCGGGAGGCTCGGTGCTGTTGCGCTGCGACCACTGCGGCGCGGCATGGGAACAGCACAACGCCTGGGTGCGCCGAGTCAGCGAACCCGACCGTGCTCGCCTCCGGGAGCCGGTCGAGCCCCGCGCGCCCGAACCGGCCGACTGACCAGGTGGCGGCCCCGCGCGCGCCACGCCGTGACGCCGTCAGGCCCCGGTAAAGCGAGGCTCGCGACGCTCGGCAAAGGCGCGCATGGCTTCGACCGTGTCGGCCGACGCGAAGCTCGCGGCCTGGGCGACGCCCTCGAACTCGAGCGCCTCGGCCATCGTGACCGAGTAACTCTGTTGGAGCAACCGCTTGCTGATGGCGATCTGGTTGGGAGCGAGCGCCGCGATTCGACGGGCGATCGAGCGGGTGTGTTCGAGCAGTTCATCGTGGGGTACGACCCGGTTCACGAGCCCGATCCTGTCGGCTTCGACCGCATCAATCACGTCGGCAGTGAACACGAGTTCCTTGGCACGGTGCAGACCGACGAGGCGCGGGAGCACCCACGAGCCCCCGAAGTCGATCGACAGCCCGCGCTTGGCAAAGATCTCGCTGAAGCGTGCCCGATCGCTGGCGATAATCAGATCGCAGCCGAGCGCGAGGTTGCAGCCCGCGCCCGCGGCCACGCCATTGACCGCGGCGATCGTCGGCTTCGACAGCAGGTGGAGCCGCAGCGCGGCCCGCCCGACCTGGCGCATCCCGGCGAGTGCCGACCCGAGCCCGCCGGGGCCGCTGCCGTCGTCGGGGCCGGCGCCCACACTCAGGTCGGCCCCGGCGCAGAAACCCCCGCCGGCACCGGTGATCACGAGCACCCGGTCGTCGTGGCGCTCCTGGACCTCGTCAGCGAGGTCGACGAGCGCCCGCCACATCGCGGTGTCGATGGCGTTCAGCTTCGCCGGCCGGTTGAGCGTGGCCGTCACGATGCCGTCCTGGCGTTCGATGAGGATTGGATCCACGGCGCGCCTCCGGCGGTTGCGTCTCGCCCGGCGCGAGACGGCCGGTACCGTACCGGCGTGGGCTACAACCCCTTTCGTAAACGGGTGCCGCGCGCCGGCGACGTGTGGTTCGTCGGCGTTGCCGTCGCAGTCGCGACCGCGCTTGTCGTCTGGGCCGTGCGCCCGTTCTGAAGCTCGTCGTAGCCATGTGGTTCCCTGACGGACCCGTCGAGGTCCGTCACGTCCAACCGTACGAAGCCGTGAAGCCTTATCGCTGCCCGTTCTGCGATCACGAGATACGCGCCCGCGAAGGTCACAAGGTCGTGATCCCACTCGACGCACCCGATCTGCGTCGCCACTTCCACACCGCCTGCTTCGAACGGTTCAGAGATCGGCGTTCGGACCTCGCCTGATCAGCGTGCGGTCAATCCAGAGGGGTGACTGCGATGTGCGCGCTGCCTGCCGCGTCGACGACGACGGACGCGATTTCGATTCGCAACGCCGGGCGCCGCAACTCGGGATGGGCACGCGCCCACAGCACGGCCAAACTGCGGAGCCGCGCCCGCTTCGCCGGCGTGATGGCCTCGATCGGCATGCCGTAGCGCGCCGATCGACGCGTCTTCACCTCGACGATCACCACTGCGCCGCGCTCGACGACGACGAGGTCGATCTCGCCCTCGCGCACTCGCCAGTTGCGATCGGCAACGGTGCCGCCGCGCTGTTCATACCACTTGGACACGGCCGTCTCGCCGAACTGCCCGAGGCGGCGCCGAGGGTCGGTGACCGACCTGGCGCCCACGTTCAAAACTCCTTGGCTGCGAGTTCCTCGACGTTGACGTCCTTGAAGCTCACGACGCGCACCTTGGTGACGAACCGAGCCGGTCGGTACATGTCCCAGACCCACGCGTCGGAAAGATCGAGCTGGAACCAGACTCGGTTCCCTTCGCTGTGAGGAGTCAGCTCGACCTCGTTCGCCAAGTAGAAGCGCCGCTCCGTCTCGACGACGTATCGGAACATCGGAAGGACGTCGCGGTACTCCTTGTAGAGCGCGAGCTCGCTGTCGGTCTCGTAGCGCTCCAGATCGTCCGCGGTCATCGGGGCGAGTGTAGGGGTCGCCTCGGACAGCGGCCCGGCATGCGCTCGCGGCGCCGACCGAGCCGGTGCGAACCGCTGGTCAGACGCGCTTTTCTTTGATCTTGGCGGCCTTGCCGATGCGGTCACGCAGGTAGTACAGCTTCGCCCGACGAACGTCGCCGCGGGTCACGACCTCGATGCGCGCGACCGACGGCGTGTGCACCGGGAAGGTGCGCTCGACACCGACCCCGAAGCTGATCTTGCGCACCGTGAAGGATTCGCGCACCCCGCTGCCCTGGCGGCGGATGACCGCGCCCTGGAACACCTGGACCCGCTCGCGGTTACCTTCGACGACGCGGACATGCACCTTCAAGGTGTCTCCGGGCGCAAAATCGGGGATGTCCTCACGGAGATGGGCGCGGTCGACGAGATCGGTCCGGTTCATAACGGCGAACACTCCGGGGCCAGGCGAGCACGCCACACATCGCGGCGTGACGATCGGGCGAGCATGCTACCGCCGCGCTGCCAAGGCCCCGAATCCGGGTCAGGCGCCGGCCTCGAAGGCGTCGAGCACGCCGGGAGCGAACTCCGCGATCAGGGCTCGGTCACCCGGGGACAGTGGATCGGGCAGCAACTCGGGACGCCTCGCCATCGTGCGCGCCAGCGCCTGGGCCCGCCGCCACGTGGCGATCCGGGCGTGGTCACCGGAGCGCAACACTTCGGGGACCGCCCAGCCCCTGAATTCGGCCGGCCGCGTGTACTGCGGGTACTCGAGCAGTCCCGAATCTGCGAAGCTCTCGTCGACGGCCGAGGCCGCGTTGCCCATCACCCCGGGAACGAGCCGGGCGGTGGCCTCGATCACGCAGAGCGCGGCGACCTCACCGCCGGCGAGGACCGCGTCGGTGATCGAGATCTCGTCGTCGCAGAGGTGGTCGGCGACGCGCTGGTCGACGCCCTCATAGCGCCCGCAGAGCAACGAGAAGCCCTCGCCAGCAGCGAGGTGTCCCGCATCGCGCTGGCTGAACCGTCTCCCGCCGGCAGCCATCAACAGCAAGGGGCGCGGCGGATCGACGGCCTCGACCGCGCGGAAGATCGGCTCGGGCGTCATCACCATCCCGGCACCGCCACCGAACGGCGTGTCGTCGGTGCTGCGGTGTCGGTCGGGCGCGTGGTCACGCAGGTCATGGACGCGCAGGTCGAGCCGCCCTTCGACGACAGCGCGGCCGATCAACGATGTCGACAGCGGTCCCGCGAGATACTCGGGAAAGATCGTGAAGACATCGATCCTCACGGGCTCAATCCTCCAGGTAGAGCTCGATGAGGCCATCGGGGACCTCGACCCGCCCTACCCCATCGGAGATGGCGCCGAGAAACACGATCGGCACGAGAACGTCACGATCGGTCACGAGAATGTCGTGTGCCGGGTTGGCTTCGACGTGGCGGACGCGTCCGAGATCGCGGTCGTGCTGGTCGACGAGCCGGATCCCGATCAGTTCGTGGACGAACAACTCGTCAGGGTCAGCGGCCAGCGGGTCGGCACGGAGCACGTGCCCGCGCCGGATCTCGGCCGCGGTCCGGTCCGTCACACCGAAGAAGCGCACAACGAAGCGGTCGCCGCTCTGGCGGGTGGCCACGATCTCGAGTGCCTCGTCGCCGTCGAAGAGCACCGATCCGACCGCGAACCGTTCGACGTGGTTGGTGATCGGCACGATGACGACGTCGCCGCGCAACCCGTGGGCGCGAGCGACCCGGCCGACCTCGAGCCGCAGGATCAGTCCTCGGCGATGTCGAGTTGCACGCGCTCGCCGTCGATCGAACCGGCGGCGCGCGCGACCTGGCGGATCGCGTTGATCACGCGGCCGCGGCGCCCGATCAGCCGTCCGACGTCGCCGCGATCGGCGTGGATGGAGATCGCGATGTCGCGTCCGCGTTCGCGCGTCTCGATCTCGATGGCATCGGGGTGGTCGGCGAATGACGTCGCGACATACTCGGCAACCGCCGCCGCTCGCGCGCCAGGCGCCCGGTTCCCGTCGAAGTCGTCGGCGGCATCGGCCTCTTCGAGGTCATCGCTGCCATCGACGTCGTCGCGGTGGGCGTGGTCGGGATCGGGTGAATCACCACGGGGGGAATTGATGACGCTGTCGTCCGGCACTCGTGCAGGTGCGGGGCTGCGCTGGCCGAACGGATCGTCGACGCTCACTCGGCGCCCGCCTCGGCCTTGACCGCCTTCGCCTTGGCGACCACCGGGCGCGGCTTGCTCCCAGCGGCTTTGCCGTGCTTGTCCTGGTACGCGCCCCATACGCCCTCGATCTCGAGGATCTTGGCTACCCGTTCGGTGGGCTGCGCACCTCGCTCGATCCAGTGGAGCGCCTTGTCGTGGTCGAGCACGATGCGGCTGGGTTCTTGGCGGGGCTCGTATTGGCCGATGATCTCGATGAAGCGCCCGTCGCGTGGGCTACGCGAGTCGGCGACGACGACGCGATAGGCGGGTTGGGCTTTCTTGCCGACGCGCATCAGGCGGATCTTGACGGCCACGGTGAACGTTCCTTTTTCGAGCGAGCAGGGCAGGGAGTCGGAGCAGCGCCGCAGTCCCCGCGTGAACGGCACAGCCTAGGTGACCGCAGCGCGCCGACGCCCACGCAGCGCTCGGGCGGTGCTCAGCCGCGCCCGCCCAGCCCCGGGAGGTTGCCGAGATCGCCCAGGTCGCCGAGATCGGGGAATCCCGCCGGAGCCCCCGGACCCCCAAGCCCGCCGAGTCCGCCCAGCCCGGGCATCGACCCCCTGGTGGCGGGTGGTTTGGTGCCCTTGGCCGTCACGCGGCCACCCTTCTTCTTCTGCTTCTTCGCCTTCTTCTGCATGACCCGGCCCATGACACCCATCTGCTTCATCATCTGCTGCATCTGCGAGAACTGCTTGAGCAGATTGTTCACCGCGACCGTCGAGGTGCCACTGCCGACGGCGATTCGGGTGCGACGCGACCCGTTGATCACTCCGGGTTGCCTGCGTTCGGCAGGGGTCATCGAGCAGATGATGGCCTCGACCCTCGCCAACTCACGATCGTCGATGTCGGCGTCCTTCACCTCCTTCGGCATCCCCGGGAGCATCCCGATCACGTTGTTGAGCGGGCCCATCTTCTTCACCTGACGGAGTTGTTCGAGAAAGTCCTCAAGGGTAAACGCGCCCTCGCGCAGGATCTCCTCGGCGCGGGCCTTTTGGTCCTCGTCGAAGCTCTGTTCGGCCTTTTCGATCAGCGTGAGCACGTCGCCCATGCCGAGGATGCGTCCGGCCATGCGGTCGGGGTGGAAGACCTCGAACTCGTCGAGTTTCTCTCCCGTGCCAGCGAACAGGATCGGCTTGCCAACGACCTCTTTGACGCTCAGCGCAGCACCGCCACGCGCATCGCCGTCGATCTTGGTAAGGATCACACCGTCGAGTCCGATCGCCTCGTCGAAGGCGACCGCCACGTTGACAGCCTCCTGGCCGGTCATCGCGTCAACGACGAGCAACGTGTTGTGCGGGTGGACCGCGTCGCGCACGCGCGTGAGTTCGTCCATCAGCTCGCCGTCGATCTGCAAGCGACCCGCGGTGTCGACGATGACGTAGTCGCGGCCGAGCCGCGCGGCTTCGTCGAGCGCCTTGGTCGCGACCGTGACAGGGTCGCTCGCGTCGGAGAAGAACGGGATGTCGATCCGCGCCGCGAGGGTACGGAGCTGATCAACGGCCGCGAGTCGCTGCAGGTCGGCGCCGACGAGCAGGGGTTGGCGGCCATGGCGCTTGAGGTGCTGCGCGAGCTTCGCTGCGTGCGTGGTCTTGCCGGAACCTTGCAGTCCGGCGAGCAGGATCACCGTGGGGGGTTTGGGGCTCACCGCGAGCTTGCCGGTCTCGCCGCCCAGGGTGGAGACGAGCTCGTCGTGGACGATCTTGACGATCTGTTGCGCCGGGTTGAGCGCCTCGTGGATGCGCGAGCCGATGGCGCGTTCCTTCACACGGTTGATGAATGCACGCGCGACCTTGACGTTGACATCGGCTTCGAGCAGCGCCTGGCGGATCTCGCGCGCGATGTCGTCGACGTCGCGTTCAGAGAGGCGTCCGCGTCCACGCAGCCGCGCGAAGATGCCTTCGAGCCGGTTGGAAAGTGAGTCGAACATCGGGAGCAAACGCTAGGCGACTACGGCGCCGCGATCGTCTCCGGCGGCTCCGAATACGACCAGCAGTCGGTGCCCGGGTCAGTCCGCGACATCGAACAGGCCAGCGGTGAAATCCTTCGGGTCGAACTCGATGAGGTCGCCCATGGTCTCACCGACGCCGACGAGCTTCACAGGGATGCCCAGCTCGGCCTGGATCGCGAGCACGATTCCGCCCTTGGCGGTGCCGTCCAGCTTTGTGAGCGCGATGCCGCTCACGTCGACTGCATCGGCGAACTGGCGCGCTTGTTGCATCCCGTTCTGCCCGGTGGTCGCATCGATGACCAACAACACCTCGTGCAGTGCACCCTCGGTCCGCTCGACGATTCGGCGCAGCTTCTCGAGTTCTGCCATCAGGTTGTGTTTGGTGTGCAAGCGACCGGCGGTGTCGACGAGCAACAGGTCGACGTGGCGCGACGTTGCGGCCGCCATCGCGTCGAACACGATCGCTCCCGGGTCGGCACCCTCGTCGCCGCGCACGATTGCGGCCCCCGTGCGCTGCGCCCACTGAGCGAGTTGCTCGGCCGCCGCGGCCCGGAACGTGTCTCCGGCGGCGAGCATGACGGAATCGCCTTCGGCGATATGTTGCGCGGCGAGTTTGCCGATCGTGGTGGTCTTGCCCACTCCGTTGACGCCGACGAACAGCCACACCGACGTTCGCCCCGGGGTCGTCCGCAGCGATCGCTCGACACCGTCGGTGAGCAACGACTCGATCTCGGAGCGGAGCAGCGCCACCACCTCGTCGGCGTCGCGCGCCTTGGTCGCGGCCGCAGACTCGCGGACCGCGCCGAGTAAGCGGTTCGCCGTCACGACACCGACGTCGGCGAGGATCAGTGCCTCTTCGAGTTCCTCGTAGACCTCGTCATCGATGCCGCGACCGGCAAGCCCGCGCAGGTAGCCGGAAAGGGCGCCGCGTGTCTTGCCGAGCCGGTCGCGCAACCGCGCCCGGACGATGGGTTCGGGCTCGGTGACGGCCGCGGCCTCAGGCTCGACCTCGGGCGCGACCTCTGGCGCTTTGGCCTCGACCGGAGCGACGGCAGTGACGTCGGGGGTCGCGCTCGGTGGCGCAAAGTCACGGTCGATGACCGCGGTGTCGCTCCCCGGCTGTGCCGAGGCGCTGGCCTCGGGGCGTTGCTGCGGTTCGATCGGGCGACGAGCCGAGTCCCGGCCGCTGCGGGTAACGGTGAACCCGATCACGCCGATGACGACGAGCGCGACGATGACGAGCGCGAGGAGAGCGACGATCATGCGCGGCGGAGGCTATCGGCGCGGTGGCGCAGCCCCCGGTCCGGCGCCGGGGATGTCGGGCATCCCGGTGAAGAACGCCGGCGGGCGTTCGACCCCGGCGGCGTCGAGTTCGGTCTTGATGCGCACGCGCAACTCGCGCGCGACGTGCCACTGCTCGGCGGGCAGGGTCTTGACGGCGACCCGGATCGTGATGCCGGTCGCGGCGATGCTCTCGACGCCGAGCACCTCGGGTTCGGCGAGGATGCGAGTCGCCCAACGGTCGTCGCGCCACATCGAGTCCGCGGCACGCTTGATCGCGTCAGCCGCGACATCGACGTCGCTGTCGTAGGCCACCGGAACGTCGAGCACGGCGCGCGACCACTGCTGGCTCTTGTTCCCGACGCGGCGAACCTCGCCGTTGGGGACATGCCACACGATCCCTTCGACGTCGCGGAGCCGTGTCGTGCGCAGGCTGAGCATCTCGACCGTCCCCGTCGCTTCGCCGACGTCGATGACATCGCCGATTCCGAACTGGTCTTCGATGATCATGAACGTCCCGGCGATGATGTCACGCAGCAGGTTCTGCGCCCCGAAACCGAGCATGACTCCGAGCAGGCCCGCGCCCGTCACGATGGCCTCGAGCGAGATGCCGAAGGTCGCGAGGATCGCGAAGAACGCGATCAGTCCGATGATCAGCGAGGCGAGGCTGCGCAATCCGTCGCCGATCGTCTGCGCTCGCTGCTCGCGACGGATCGTGGGTGTGCCGGACGACGTCTCGAGCCCCGTCCTGATGCGCAGGGCACGAAGTCGCGGCGAGCGTTCGGCCGAGCCGAGGCGACGCACGGTTCGTTTGATGGCGCGGCGCACGATGCGGTTCACCAACAATGCGCCGAGCACGATGATCGCGGCGTTCACCCACGGCGTGAGGTGATGGCCGACCCGCGCGGGAAACCGCGTTCCGGTGATGTCGAAGAGGCGCTCGCACAACCAGCGCGGGTCGGCGCCGCAGGCGTCGCGCAACGCGTCGGTCGCGGACGCCTGAGCGAGCAGCGCCATCACGCAGATCGCTCGGTCACGCGTCCTCGAACGCCAGGTCGCGGACGCGCTGCGACACGACACGGCTTGAACCGCCGGGCGGCATCGAGACGCCGTAGAGCACGTCAGCGGCCTCCATCGTGCGCTTCTGGTGCGACACGATCAGCAGTTGGGCGTCGGCCCGGAACTCCTCGACGAGCGACAAGAACCGTTGCAGGTTCACGTCGTCGAGCGCGGCTTCGACCTCGTCGAGCATGTAGAAGGGGCTCGGCCGCGCGCGGAACACCGCGAACAGGTACGCGAGCGCGGCGAGCGACCGTTCACCGCCGGAGAGCAGCGAGAGCCGCCGCGGCGTCTTGCCCGATGGCCGCGCCTCGATCTCGATCCCGGTGTCGAGCAGGTTGTCGGGCTGGGTGAGCGTGATACGCCCCGAGCCACCGGGGAACAGCAACGCGAACAATTCGGAGAAGTTGCGGGACACGTCGTCAAAGGCCTGCTGGAAGATCGCGACGATCTCGTCGTTCACCGCGTGGATCACGCGCTGCAGTTCGCGGCGGCTGTTCTTCACGTCGTCGAGTTGCTGTTGGAGGAACTCGTGCCGTTCGACCAGCGCTTCGTACTCACTCAACGCGAGCGGGTTGATTGGTCCGAGCATGCGCAGCTCGCGCTCGAGGTCGCGTGCGCGTTGGGCCATCGGGATTTCGCCCTCGATGTCGGGGAGAGGTGCGGAAAGCGCGACCTCGGGTTCGCAGTCGAACTCGCGGCGTACCGACTCGACGGCTTGTTCGAGCCGCATTCGGCACTCGGTCTCGTCGACTTCAATGCGGCTCGTGCGCTCGCGGAGCTCGGAGAGGCGGCGTTCGGCGTCGGCCCGTTCGGCACGCAGCGCGTCGAGGCGACCGCCCGCGGCGCGTGCAGCCTCGGACTGGCGCCGGCGGGTCTCGCGCAACCGGTCACCGAGTTCGTCGGCGACTTCGAGCCGCTCCGCGAGTCGCGCCCCGATCGCACGCACCGCTGCTCGTTTCGCCTCGAGTTCGCTACGGCGCTGGTTGGCCGCGGCCTCTTCGTCGGGCCGCTGTGCAAGACGCCGCTCAACCTCGTCGATCCGGCGCTGTAACCCGAGGCGGCGCTGTTGGATCGCGGCGCCGCGCACCTCGAAGTCGCGGCGCGACCCCGCTGCGGCCTGGCGCAGGCGTTCGAGCTCGGCGCGGCGCTGCGCAACCCGTTCGTTCGCGACAAGTTCGGCGCGACGCGCGGCCGCGAGCCGCTGACGCGCAAGTTCGAGCGTCGACTCGGCGTCGGCGCGGGCGGACTCGGCGAGCGCTTGGCGCGCGGGGAGATCGGCGCCGCGGCGATCGACATCGGCCATCCGCGTGCGAAGGAGCGAGGCTCGCTCGTCGAGACCGGCCGTGCGGCGGTCGAACTCGCGTCGCCGCGTGGCAACCTCGTCGACGGCGCGGTCGAGTTCGGCTCGGCGCGACCGCAACTCGCTCCCCGCGACTTGCTCGTCGCGTCGCGCGGCGTCGTAGCGTTCGCGCGCGCTCCGCAGCGCCGCGTTCGCCACGTCGCGCGCACGCTCGGCCGCCTCGGCGGCGGCCGCCGCATCGTCACGCGCGGATTCGGTGATGACCCCCTGCCCGGTCGGCCCGGCCCTCCAGATGCGTCCGCCTCCGAAACGATCACCGTCGCTCGTGACGCACACGAGCGACGGGTGTGCGAGCGCGACGTCGAGCGCCGCGCTCCAGCCGGAGTCGACGAGCACGACGTTCGCGAGCAGGTGGCGGACCGTCACGGCGAGATGCGGGTTGCCGGGGGCGCTCACACAGTCTGCAAGCGCGCGGCAGCCGTTCGGTGCTGTCCTCGGATGCCGTGCGTCGAGGTCAGAGCCGATGACGAGCAGCGAGGCGCGCGCGTCGCCCTGTTTCAGCCGTTCGATCGCGTTGCGGGCCGACCCTCCGCCGTCGACGACGATCGCCTCGAGCGCGTCGCCGAGCGCGGTGGCGACGGCGAGTTCGGCCCCGGATTCGATCGCGAGGTGATCGACGAGCGGACCGACAACACCAGCGATGTCGGTCAGGCGTTCGGCACCTGTCGCCGCGTGCGCGTCGGCGAGTGCCTGGGCGAGCGTGTCGGCACGCGCCCGCCAGCGGCTGGCCTCGCCCTCGGCGTGTCGCAGCGCGCTCGCCGCCTGCTCGACGCCGTCCTCGGCGGTACGGCGCAACCGGCCGATCTCGGTGTCGTCGAGCGGAACCGCGCTCTCGGCGTCGAGCGCTCGCTTCATGTCGGCGACCTCAGCCTCGTCGCGTTCGAGACGGCCACGTTCGGACGCGACACCGGCGAGTGCGACTTCGACCTGTGCGAGGTCGGACCGCAGTTGCGGAGAGTCGGCGGCAATCGCCTCGGCCTTGGACACCAGCGACGCGACCGCCTGCTCGGCGTCGCGCACGGCGTCCATCGCGGCTTCGAGGGCCTGCTCGGCCTGCGTCCGTTCGCGGCCGTGGTCGGTGAGTTCGGGCGCGGCCGCGGTGGCGGCGTCGACCTCGCCCCGCAAGGCCTCGACCTGCGCCTCGGCCGCCTCGACCTCGCCGCGGGTCGGGGCGAGCGAGTCCCAATCGGCCTCGACCTCGCGCAACTCGGCGCGCGCCGCCGCCGCTTCGGCGACGAGGGTTTCGACCACGCCCTCGTCCGCGGCGGCGTCGAGGTCGCGCTCGATCCCACGCAGTCGCTCGCCGACGAGCGCCTGCAGGCCACGGCCGCGCTCGCGCAACGCCTCGACCCGAGCCAGCACGTCGGCGACGTCGTCCTCGCCGGGGAGCGCGAGCGCGTGTTCGGCCTCGATCACCTCGGCGTCGAGCCCGCGGAGACGACCGCGCAGTTGGTTGTCGTGGGTGACGTGGTCGTTCTTCTGGCGGCGCAGCGATTCGAGCCGGCCGCGTTGCTGGTCGATCTCGCGGCCGGCGAGGTACAGGCGGATCGACGTCAGTTCGGCAACGAGCCCGTCGTGCCGGCGGGCAGCATCGGCCTGGCGCTCGAGCGGTCGCAGGCCGCGACGGACCTCCCGCAAGAGGTCGTTGAGGCGCAACAGGTTGCTCTCGGTTGCCTCGAGCCGCCGCTCGGCCTTTTCCTTGCGCTTGCGGTACTTCAGGATCCCGGCGGCCTCTTCGATGATCGCCCGGCGGTCCTCGGGTTTGGCGTTGAGCACCGTGTCGAGTTGACCCTGCCCGACGATGACGTGCTGGGTACGGCCGATACCGCTGTCGGAGAGCAACTCCTGGATGTCGAGCAAGCGGCAGGCGGTGCCGTTGATCGCGTACTCGGATTCGCCCGTGCGGAACAGGGTGCGGGTGATCGTCACCTCGGAGAAGTCGATCGGCAACAGGTGGGCACTGTTGTCGATCGTGAGCGCGACCTCGGCACGACCGAGCGACGCACGATGCGCGGTCCCGGCGAAGATGACATCGTCCATCTTGCCGCCGCGCAGGGCGCGCGCGCCCTGCGCACCGAGGACCCACGCGACCGAATCGACGACGTTCGACTTGCCCGAGCCGTTGGGACCGATCACGACCGTCACGCCGGGCTCGAACTCAAGGGTCGTCTTGTCCGCGAAGGACTTGAACCCCTTGATCGTCAACGCCTTCAGAAACACCCGAGCCCCCTCGCTTCCTGCGCGGCGAGCCTACGCGGGGCGTCCGTGCCGACCGGGGATCCGAGTGCGTGCGGTCATCCCGGCACGGTTCCAGTTCCGAAGCCCGTCAGCTGGTGGGTTTGAGGACCCGCACTCAGTCGAAGTTCGCCCCGCCAGCCCGCGTCCTCACCCGGTCAGCGGATTCGGAAGCCGCTGAGGTGCTCGACGCGTTCGGCCCGGCGCTCGACCTCGCTGACGATCGCCCGCGGCGGACCCGTCTCACACCAGCGCACCATCCGTTCCACCGCCGGCTCCGGACCTTCGAACACTGCCTCGACCCGGCCGTCGGCGCAGTTGCGGACCCAGCCGCTCACTCCGGTGATGCGGGCCTCGGTCGAACATGTGTCGCGGAACCACACGCCCTGCACCCTGCCTCGGATCCAGACGTGCACCCGGCACATCGTGATCCCTGTGCGCGCAGCGTCTTCGGGCGCGACTTCGTTCACGCGGCGGGCGACACCGTCACACCGAGCGTCGCGGCGGCGCGCTCCGCGTGTTGCCCGTAGGCCCAGCCGGGGCCGCGGAACGCGAACGACAGCCGATCGTGCCAGGTGTCGGCCGCGGCGACATCGCGCAGGATATCGCGATGTTCGTGCGTCGCGATCACTGCGGGCGAGAACGAGTCGATGTTCTTCGTCAGGCCGTACACGACCGGTTCGTCCTCGCGTTCGAAGGTCCCGAAGAGGCGATCCCAGATGATCAGGATCGACCCGTGGTTGCGGTCGAGGTACTGGCGGTTCGCGCCGTGGTGTACCCGGTGGTGCGACGGCGTGTTGAGCACGGCCTCGGCCGGACCGAGACCGCGGATGACGTCGGTGTGGATCCAGTACTGGTAGATCAGGTTGATGGCACGGGCCTGCACGATCAACCGCGGTCGGACCCCGAACAGCGCCAGCAATCCGTACGGCACGAAGGTGCCGAACGCGTCGGCGACCGGTTGGCGCAGCGCGGTCGACAAGTTGTACCGCTCGCTCGAGTGGTGCACGACGTGGATCGCCCACATGTAGCGACTCTCGTGCATGAACCGGTGGTTCCAGTAGTAGATGAAGTCCCAGCCGACGATCGCGGCCAGCCATGCGAGCGGTCCCTCACCGAGATCGTCGACGATCCGCCGGCCCCACAGGCGATCGGCCTTGAGCGCCGCGGTCCATGCCGTCGAGATCGCGGCCACGCCGCCGCCCACCGCCACCGCGGCACCGACCCCGGCGACGCTGCGGGCGCGGCGCGCAACCCGCCTGCGTTCATCGCGCGCCGGCGCCGCGAGGTCGGGGTTCGCCGCGTCGCGCGTCGAACGGCGCGCGATCACATCGGCCGTCGCGGTCGCGGCAGCCGCCACCGCGAGACCGGCGACGAAGGCCTTGCCGTACTTGCCCTTGCCCGGCGTGATGGGACCGAGCACTTTGGGCATCACGATCGGTGCGAGCAGGCTGCCCACCCCCATCGCCAGACTCGCGATCGTGTCGCGTCGTTCATAGTCGGAGCGCGCCTGACGACCGTTGCGGGCCGCGCGCCGCTTCAGGTACGCGGCCTCGGCGGCCATGGTGGCGAAGTAGCCGGGTACCGCTGACACGGTCAGGTCCACGAGCCTCATTCTCGCGTACCCGAACGCAGCAGCGCCCGCCGATCGCGATCGCGCGCCCTCCGGTTTTGGCGCGCCACGACGACCCCGCGCCGGACTCAACATCGTCAGAACGCGACGTCTCGCCGTCCCGACGTTTTGGCGCGCCACGACGACCCTGCACCGGACCCAACATCGTCAGAACGCGAAAGGCGGGGGTCAGACCTGGCAGGCGTCGCAGAAGTAGGTCATGCGGTTGCCGATGCGTGCCTTGACGATGTCGCGCCGGCAGCGGCGGCAGGTGTCGCCGTCGCGCTCGTAGACCTTCAGGTGCTCGCTGTGCTCCTCGTCGAAGGGATCGCCGCTCGTGCGGTTGCTCTGCGCCGCCGCGCTCTGGTGGTACTTCACCGCGTCGTGCATCGTCTCGACGATCGCCCGATAGAAACGCCGGACCTCTTGTTCGGTGAGCCGGTCGCTCTCACGGTCGTGGCGCAGCCCGGCGGCGAACAGGATCTCGTCGCTGTACACCGGTCCGATCCCGCACAGCACGGTGCGGTCCATCAGCAGCGTCTTCAGCTTGGCGTTGCGGTGGTGGATCAGGCGCCAGAAGTCGAGCCAGCTCATCGACGACTCGAGCGGATCGATCCCGAGATCGGCGAACTCGGCAAGCGCGGCGAGTTCGGCGAGCGGGTGCACGAACACCTCGGCGTCGCCCTTGGCGTCGACGAGCCGCAACACGCCACCTTGGGTGAAGGTGATCGTGATCTGGGTCCCCTTCGGCGGCGCTCCACGCGTCGACTTGGTACGCACGAGTTGGCCGGCAAGGCCGAGGTCGGCGACCATCGCGTCGCCGCCCTCGATCTTGAACACGAGATACGGACCGCGCCGTTCGAGGCCGGTGATCTTCCTGCCTTCGAGCAGCGCGGTGAACTGCTTCTTCGCCTTGTAACGCCGGATCGGCTTCAGTGCCGCGACCTCGACGGTCTTGATCTTCTTGCCGCTGACATCCTTTTCGAGTTCGCGCCGAAGCGTCTCGATCTCAGGCAGCTCCGGCATCGAATCCCTCCTCGGAAACGACCCGCGGATCGGGGGCGACCGCGTGGTCGGGTGTGGCAGCGTCGTCGGGGCCTGCCGCGCGACGAGCGGCACCGTCCTGCGACGCAGGGCTGGGGTTGAAGATCGCAGGCGCGGGGGTGCGGACGACGGGTGCGATCGTCGTAGTGGCGTGCGCTGATTCACCGGTGAGCTCGAGCCACGCTCGCCACGCGGCCTCTTGCTCGGCTTCCTTCTTCGATCGGCCTTCGCCCGACCCGTACGACGCGCCCGAGAAGCTCACGGTCGCGTAGAAGCGCTTCGCGTGGTCGGGTCCGTCGTCGGTCACGTCGTAGCGGGGACGGCCGATCGAGAGCTGTGCCGCGAGCTCCTGGAGCCGCGTCTTGTAGTCGCGCCCTCCGGGTCCGGCGGCGGCGACGCCGATGCGCGGGCCCAGGAGGCGCAGCACGAACTCCTGCGCGACATCCCAACCCCGGTCGAGGTAGACGACGGCGATCACCGCCTCCATCGCATCCGACAGGATCGACGGTTTGGACCGTCCGCCGGCGGCGAGCTCACCCTTTCCGAGCAGCAGGAATTCGCCGAGGCCGAGTTCGGCCGCGACCTCGGCGAGCGCCCGGGCGTTCACGACTCCCGCGCGCACCTCGGAGAGTTGCCCTTCGGGCAGGTACGGGAAGCGCTCGAAGACGTAGCGGGTCACGACGAGTCCGAGCACCGAGTCGCCCAGGAACTCGAGGCGCTCGTTCGATTCGAGGTCACCGTTCTCGGCGCACCAGGAGCGATGGGCGAGCGACCGGACGAGCAGATCGGGGCTCTCGAACATGACGCCGAGGCGTTCCTGGAGCGACTGCAGCGCGTCGGCGGACAGAACCATCAGCTCGCCCCGGCCGCGCGGCCACCGAGTCCGAGTCGGGCCGCGACGCAGTCGACGAGATCGGCGACGACCACGATGTCCGCGAGTTCGTCGTCGTCGAGTCGGAGCGCGATCGTGCGTTCGCCCAACTCGGACTCGATCGCGTCGATCGCGTCGAGCAGCGCGAAGTCGTCCGCATCGAGATCGTCGCGCAGGCGCACCTCGGGACGTAGCTCGTCGGCGTCGCGGCCGAGAATTTCGGCGAGCTGGTCGATCACGATCGCCTCGACGTCGAACCGATCGAGGTCACCGCCGCGACTGTGCGTCTCGGCTGGCATCAGCACTCCAACTCGATCGAAGTGCGTAGCCGCGCCACGATGCCGGCCTCGACACACGTCGCCGCAACCCGCACCGCGTTCACGATCGCGGTCGCAGACGACGACCCGTGCGAGATAATGCACACACCGTTCACGCCGAGGAGCAGCGCGCCGCCGGTGTTGTCGGGCAGCAGATCTGCGGAGGCCTCGAGGAGCCGGAGCTTCAGCGGCCCCGACGTCGCCGCGAAGTCGGGTTCGTCGAGTACCGAGAACACGAGTCCGGCGATCCCCATGAGCGCGCCCTCGGCTGTCTTGAGCGCCACGTTTCCGGTGAACCCATCGGTGACGATGACGTCGGCGCTCTCGCGCATCAGGTCGCGTCCTTCGACGTTGCCACGGAACCCCTTGACCGCGCCGAGTTGCTCGGACGCCGCCTTGCGCAACGCGTCGCCCTTGCCCGGCTCTTCGCCGTTGGAGAGCAGCGCCACGCTCGGATCGTCGATGCCGAGTCGCACGGTGGCGTACGCGCGCCCGAGCTTCGCCCACTGCACGAGCCACTCGGGTTCGGGGTCGACCGTGGCGCCGCCGTCGACGAGGAGTTGCTTGCGAAGCGACCCGGGGATCGGGAGCGGCACCGCGATCGCGGGCCGCGCGACGCCACGAATTCGCCCAAATCGCAGCAGCGCAGCGGCCATCGTCGCGCCGGTGTTACCGGCACCGACCATGGCGTCGGCGTGACCGTCGCGCACGAGTTCGGCGCAGCGCACGACTGAACTGTCCTTCTTCGACCGCACCGCTGATGCGGGCTCGTCGGCCATGGCGATGACCTCGGTTGTGGGTACGACGCTGATCGCGTCGCGCGCGCCGGAGTCGATGCCGGCGAGGCCGTCGCTGATCGCGGCAGGATCGCCGACGAGCACGATCTCGACACCGAGTTGCGCCGCGGCCGCAGCCCCACCCGCGACGATCTCGCCCGGCGCGCGATCGCCGCCCATCGCATCGATGGCGACGCGCACGGTCCGAGCCGCGGCGGCAGGCGCGGCGGGCGCGACAGGTTCTGTCATCGGCGGTGCTCCCCCGGGCGCCGCGTCATCGCGGGCCTACTCGACCGACATCACGTGGCGGTCGTTGTAGAAGCCGCAGTTCGAGCACACCGTGTGGGGAAGGCGCGACGCGCCGCAGTTGGAGCACAGCGAGTGCGCCGGTGCCGCGAGCTTGCGGTTCGCGGAACGCCGCGAGCGGGTCCGCGACCGGGTCATCTTGCGCTTGGGCACGGGCATGGCAGCGGGCTCCTGTCAGTCGGAGTCAGTCGGGGAGTTGTCCATCGGCTCGGACGACCGCTCGAGCAGCTCGTCGAGCGCAGCCCAGCGATCGTCGCCGCGATCGGACGAACAAGTGCACGCCGTCTCGTTGCGGTCGGCGCCGCACTCCGGGCAGATCCCCGCACAGTCGGCGCGGCACAACGGCATGATCGGGAGTTCGAGCCCGACCGCGTCGCGGGTGAGCGGTTCGAGATCGATGGTGTCGTGCTCGAGTCGATAGGTCTCGCCCTCGACCGGGTCGGTCTCGAACAACTCGTCGACGCCGAGGATCAGCCTGCCCTCGAGCGGGCGCAGGCACCGGGCGCACTCACCCTCCCAGGTCGCCGAGACGGTCCCGCGCACGACGAGACCTTCGAGGATGCGTTCGAGACGCAGTTCGAGGTGGACCGGTGCGTCGGTGAGCGTCGTGCCGCCGACGCCGAGACCACCGATCGCTTCGTCGAGCACGACCGATCGCGACGCGCCCGGACGTTTCACCAGGTCCGCGACCGCCACCCGCATTCCCATCGAAGCTGTCATCATGATGAACCGTTGCCATCCGGCCGAAACCGGGTTCCTGGGCCCTTCGGCCGGTCGAAGGGCGATCGACGATGGCCGTGGCGGCCGCCGGGGCGCGAACCGCCGGTCGGGACCAGGGGTTCGGGACTCGGCGGCGCCGACCGGCAGGGCGGCCAGGCCAGAGCGGGGCGATGCTAGCAGTCTCGCCGTCGCGAGCCTCTGACCTGGACCTACGCTCCTGGCCCATGTCGTCCACTGCGCCAGCCGCGCCGGTTGGGGCGCCCCGCCGGGCTCGCGTGTTGGCAGCCGCTGCGCTGGCGCTCGCGGTTCCTTTCACCGGAGCCGTGACGTTGCGCGCCACGCGCCCGGCACCCGCCTTCCCCGCGGAGTGGGACCCGCGGATCATCGAGCTGGTGCGCTTCGTCGAACACGACCGGGGCCTCGAGTTCGCGCACCCGGTGCACGTCGACTACCAGCGCGAAGCCGAGTTCGTCGCGGGCCTGCGAGAAGGCGACCGCGACACCGGGCCCGACTCGAGCTTCGACCAGTTCGCGCGCGCCATCGGCCTCGCCGAGGGCGACGTCGACCTCGCCCGCGAGGCCGTCGAGCTCGCCGAGGTGGGCGTGGCCGCGTACTACAGCCCAAAGTCCCAACGCATCCGTGTCCGCGGCACCGACATCGACGTCGGACAACGGGTGATTCTCGTCCACGAACTCACCCACGCGTTGCAGGACCAACAATTCGGACTTCGCGACATCCTCGACGATGCGGCCGAGGGCAGGATCTACGACCCGCGAGCCCTGATCGAAGGCGACGCCTCGATCGTCGAACGGCACTATGTCGACACGCTGTCTCCTGAACAACGTCGCGAGTACGACGACGCCGTCGAGTCCGATCGCGAGGCCGCGGACTTCGAACGCTTCCCGACCTTCCTGCTGCTCACCTTCGACTTCCCCTACAGCATCGGCCGCGGCTTTGTCGGCGCGCTCCGCGCCGATGGCGGGCGAACGGCGGTCGACGCGGCGTTCGAGCGCCTCCCGGCGAGCGACCGGATGGCGATGGACCCGCTCAGTTACCGAGACCCTCCCGAACCGGTGCGGCTCGAACCCTTCGGAGCGGTCTCCCCCGGCAATCGAATCGACTCGGGCGGCACATGGGGCGCGTTCGATCTGTACCTCATGCTGGCCGAACAGATCGATCCGCCCGAGGCGCTGACTGCGGTGCTCGGCTGGGGCGCGGGTCAGTACCGCGTCATTGACTCCGTCGTCGACCGGACATGTGTGGAGTTGGCGGTGCGCGGCGACGACCGCGCCGCAACGACAGCCCTCGAGCAAGCGCTCGCCCGGTGGCAAAAGTTGTTGCCGCACCGCGACCTCGTGCGCGTCACTCGTTCAGCAGCCCAGGTGAACGTTCGGGCGTGCGACCCCGGGACGAACGCGACCGGCGCCGTCAGCGGGCAGGTCGAAGAGGCGTACACCTTGCTGGTGATCCGCCTCGGGCTGATCGAGGGTCTCGCTGGCGCAGCCGACGTCGATCTCGAAGCGGCGACGTGCGTCGCCGACCGGGTCCTCGCCGACCACGAACCCGACGGGTTCACCCGAAACGACGTCGACGTCGGATTGCGCCGCAGCGTCGATGCCGCGCTCGAGGTGTGTCGCTGAGCCGGCCGAGTTGCCGTAGCGCACGGGCGAGCCTGGAAATCGCGCCAATCGGTCAGACGTCGTCCTGGTCGAAGAAGCTCGCCTCGGCTTCGTCGGTTTCGTCGTCGACCGCCTCGGCGAGACGCGGCGCGCCGACGTGAACCTGGAGCCGGTCGCGGCCGCGCTGCACCGTCTGCATCGTGCGCTCGAGCACGACCTCAAAGGCCGCCAACTTCTGGTCGACGTAGTCCTCGGCTTCGTGCTGCAGCGCACGCGACCGGTCTTCGGCGTCGGTGACGACGGCCTCAGCGGTGCGCCGGGCCTCGCGTACGACCTCGGTGCGTTCGACCATGCGCTCGGCGCGCACGCGGGCCGCGTCGATGATCTGTTCGGCTTCGCGGCGCGCCTTGGCGAGGAACTCTTCGCGCTCTTTGAGCAACCATCGTGCCTCGCGTAGCTCCTCGGGGAACGACTCGATGGCTTCGTCGACGAGCCCAAGGGCCTCGTCACGGTTGACGCGTGACGAGCTCGAGAGCGGCAGGGTCGGCGCCTGCTCGATGAGGTCGCGCAGTTCGACGAGGATGGCCTCGGTGTCGTACCCCGCGGGTGGGCGCGGTTCGGCGGTCGTCATGACGACATCTCCTGATCGAAACGGTCGCGCAGTCGCGCAGCCACGATGGGTGGCACCATGCTCGACACGTCCCCACCGAATCGAGCGACCTCCTTCACCAGGCTCGACGAGAGAAACGAGTGCTGCGGGCTCGTCGAGATGAAGAAGGTATCGATGCCGGACAGCCGCTGGTTCATCTGCGCCATCTGCAGTTCGTAGTCGAAGTCGGACACGGCACGGAGCCCCTTGACGATCGACGCCGCGCCGTGGTCCTTGGCGAACTCGACGAGCAACCCCTTGAAGAACTCGATCCTCACGTTGTCGAGGTGTTTGATGCACTCGTGCAGCAGTTCTTGGCGCTCCTTGAGCGAGAACAGCGACTGCGCCTTTTGCGGGTTGCGGATCACCGCGACGATCACATCGTCGAAGTGGCGGGCAGTTCGCTCGATGATGTCCAGGTGGCCGTTGGTCACCGGATCGAACGATCCCGGGCACAGCGCGGTGGCCACGTCAACCATCCCCTCGTCTCGCCGGTGATCGGGTGGGCGTGTCGCGACTCTCGTCGTCGGCGGCCGCCGGAGTCCAGAACACGACGAGCGTATCGCCGAACGTCCGCGTCCACGATGTTCGCCAATCGGGCAGAAGGTCGGCTGACGCATCCGAATCCGGAGGGAGGTCGGCCGCGCGATCGAGCCGTGGACGTGCCGTCGTGACGTGGCGCGGCCGGTGCGGTCGACGGGGCCGTTCCACGACGATGAGACCGCCCGGCGCGCGCCGGGCCGCCGCGGCAAGCACCGGCCGCAGCTCGTCGTCGGACATGTCGTAGGGAGGATCGACGAACGCGAGATCAACAGTCTCGCTGCGTGATCGGACGGCGCGACCGGCGGTGTCGGTGTGGAGGAATCGCGCGACATCGGACTCGACGACCGTAGCGACGAACCCGCACGTCGCAAGGTTCGCGCGGATCGCCGCTGCAGCATCGCGATCGCGTTCGACGAAGGTCGCGGCCGCGGCGCCGCGCGACAGCGCTTCGATGCCGAGCGCGCCACTGCCCGCGTACAGATCGAGTACGACCGCGTCGCGCACGAGGTCGCGCGCATTGAGCGCGGAGAACACGGCGGCCTTGACCCGATCCTTGGTCGGTCGTACGCGCTCGCCCCGGGGGACGGCGAGACGGCGACCGCGAGCGACACCAGCGATGACGCGGACGCCGGGCGCAGCCCGCCGGGCTCGGGGCATCGCCATGCGCGCGCAGGTTATCGGTCAGCTCTTGAAGAGGAACTCGACGTTGTCACCCAACAGGTCCTCGACCTCTTCGCGCAGCCCCGGCATCGAATCGAGGTGTGGATCGTCGTCGAGCAGTTGTTCGGCGACCCCCCGGGCCGCGACCACCACCGCTTCGTCGCGCGGGATGCGCCCGAGCTTGAGGTCGGAAAACCCGCTCTGGCGCTCGCCGAAGACCTCACCGGCACCGCGGATCTCGAGATCCTTCTCAGCGAGCAGGAAGCCGTCGGTGGACGCCTCCATGGCGGCCAGGCGCTCGCGGGCGTCATCGGTACCTGCCGCGGCCAGCAGGAAGCACCAACTCTCCCCAACTCCGCGACCGACGCGGCCGCGGAGTTGGTGGAGCTGACTGAGGCCGAACCGATCGGCGTCCTCGATGATCATCACCGTCGCGTTCGGCACGTCGACCCCGACTTCGATCACGGTCGTCGCGACGAGCACGTCGAGTTCACGCGCGCGGAACGCCTGCATCACCGACTCCTTGTCGGCACTCGGTAGCTGGCCGTGCAGGAGCCCGAGGCGCAGGCCCGCGAGTTCTTCGGCGGCCAAGCGCCCGAACTCCTCGGTCACCGCTTTCGCCTGGACTTTGTCCGAACCATCCACGAGCGGACACACGACATAGGCCTGCCGTCCGGCTTCGACCTCGGCACGCAAGGTCGAATAGGCGCGCTCGCGGTCGAGCGGGCTCTCACCGACGACCTCGGTCGTGATCGGTGTGCGGCCGGGCGGGAGTTCGCGTAACTCGCTCTTGTCGAGGTCGCCGTAGATGAGCATGCCGGCGGTGCGCGGGATCGGGGTCGCGGTCATGACGAGCACGTCGGGGATCGCGCCGTCGACGCCGCGTTCACGCAGCGCGCTGCGCTGCTCGACCCCGAATCGGTGTTGCTCGTCGATCACGACGGCGCCGAGCCGCGGGATCTGCACCGTCTCGTAGAGCAGGGCGTGCGTCCCGACCACGATGTCGATCGCACCCGCGGCGAGTTCCTGGTTGATCCGGCGGCGCTCCGCCGCGGTCGTGCGGTTGGTGAGCAGGACGACGCTGACCGGTCTCCTGCCGAACAACGAGCTCGCGGACGCATCGACCTCGAGGCCATCGAGCAACCGGGCGCACGCGAGCACGTGTTGCTCTGCGAGCACCTCGGTCGGCGCGAGCAGCGCGCCCTGCGAACCCGCCTCGACGGCGGCGAGCAGTGCGCTCAGAGCGACGACGGTCTTGCCCGATCCGACATCGCCCTGCAGCAGTCGGTGCATCGGCGTCGCCCGCGCCATGTCGGCGGCGATGACGTCGACCGCAGCTCGCTGGTCGCCGGTGAGGGGGAACGGGAGCGCCGCGTGGAACGCCGCCACGAGCGCCCCCGAACCGCGGTGCGCGACACCCTGGCGTTCCGACTCGAAGGCCCGTTTCCGCGCGACGAGCCCGACCTGCATCCGCAGGAACTCGTCGAACACGAGACGGCGTCGAGCCGCGACCTGCTCGCTGAACGACTCCGGCGTGTGCACCATGCGGTAGGCCGAGGCGCGGTCGCACAGATCGAGTTCGTCTCGGATCCCCTCGGGGAGCGGATCGGCGATGCCCCGTGCCTCGCAGCGGCGCAGCACTTCGCCAACGACCCGGCGGATCTGCCACGACGACACGTCGGCCTTGCCAGACTGCGGATAGATCGCGACGACTTCGCCCGTGTAGTCCTCGGCCTCACCGGCACGACGCAACACGTCGACGGCGGGGTTCGTCATCCGGCGCTGCCCCCGGTACACGTCAAGCTTGCCGAAGAACGCGGCCTGCGTGCCGACCGAAAGCTGTTGTTCACGCCACGACTGGTTGAAGAACGTCACCGCGAGGAAGGCGGTGCCGTCGTGCACGCTCGCCTCGACGAGGGCGCGGCCGTGGCGCGTGCGCCGGCCCGACACGCGCCGCACTTCGCCGACGATCGTCGCCTCTTCGCCGACTTCGAGATCGGCGATGTCGGCGCGATGCGTCCGGTCGACGTAGCGACGTGGGTAGTGCTCGAGCACGCGCAGCGCGTCCGTGAGCCCCATTTGCGCGAGGCGCGCCTCGAGCTTCGGGCCGACGCTCGCAAGGCGGGCCACCTCGATCTCGGCGAGGTCGCGCAGCGTGAGTACGCCGGTCACTCCACCCCGACGAGGTAGGGATACAGCGGCTGGCCGCCCTCGTGGAACTCGCTCTCGACGTGAGGATGGGCGAGCTTGAGGTGGGCCTCGATCCTGGCATTGTCGGCGGGTCGCGCATCGGATCCCACCACGACCGTGACGATCTCCGACTCGTCCTCGACGAGCCGATCGAGCAGCGCAGTACACGCGTCGGCGGCCGATCCCAGCGCTGCGACGATGCCACCACCGCGTTCGATCGCGATCCAGTCGCCCTGGTTGATCGGGCCGCACGCACCGTGGCTGTCGCGCACGGCCTGGGTGACCTCGCCACTGCGGACGCGCAAGCTCGCTTCGCTCAACGCCGCGACGTTGTCGGAGATGGGCGCGTCCGGGTCGTAGTTGACGAGCGCAGCGAGCGCCTCGATGACGCTCGTCGTCGGGACGATCTCGACGAGCTTGTCGGAGAGCTGCGGCACCTGCTGCGCGACCGGCACGATGTTCTTGTTGTTGGGGAGCACGACGACCGCAGGCGCGTTGCAGCCGTCGACAGCCTCGAGGATCTGCGCGGTGCTCGGATTCATCGATTGCCCGCCGGCGACGATCTGCTGGACGCCGAGCGCCGTGAGCAGACGCTGGATCCCGTCGCCGACCGCAACTGCGACGACCGCCGTGCGGACCGGCGGCCGCGCCGCCGCTCCGTTGCCTGCGGCGGCGAGGACCCAGGCGTTCTCCTCCCCCGCCGCGACCTCGTCGAACAGGTCGGTCACGCGGATCTCGTGCGGCCGACCGGCCTCGATGCCGGCTTCGATCGCGGCACCGATGTCGTTCGTGTGCACGTGACAGTTCCACAACCCGTCGCCACCGACGACGACGATCGAATCGCCGATGGATGCCCACGTGTCGCGGAACATGGCGATGGCGTCGTCGCGCGCGTCGAGCAGATACATCACCTCGTACCGCAAGCCGGCGATGTCGTCGCCGGCAAGGTGGCGCTCGACGACCGCAGGCGTGATCCCCGACTCCGGTTCGGGGAGCGGCCGGCCGTCGACCACGTGCAGGAGCGCGGCAACGAACAACGTGAACCCATGGCCACCGGCATCGACGACACCCGCCTCCCGCAAAGCCGGGAGCAACTCGGGGGTGCGCGCGACGGCGTCGCGCGCGGCGACGTGCGCGGCGACGAGCAACCCGACGAGATCGGCCGCTGCACCGGTGTCGGCGGTCTCGCCAGAAGCACGTTCGAGCGCCTCGGCCGTCTCGCGCACGACCGTGAGGATCGTGCCTTCGACGGGGCGCAGCACGGCCTCGTATGCCTCGTCGGCAGCACGGCGAAAGGCGAGTACGAGCGACGCAGCATCGACCGCCGGCAGCGCGGCGACGACCTCGGTGATACCGCGCAGGATCTGGCTCGTGATCACACCGCTATTGCCGCGGGCGCCCATGAGCGAGCCGCGGCTGATGGCCCTACACACCTCGGACATCGACTCGGCGTTGGTGAGTTCCTTGCAGACGGCTTCGAGCGTCAGCGCCATGTTGGTCCCCGTGTCGCCGTCGGGAACCGGGTACACATTGAGACGGTTCAGCTCCTCTTGGTGATCGCGCAACGCGTCACGAAACGACTCGACCGCCCGGCGCAGCTCACCCGGGCCGAGGGTGGTCAAGGTTGCCATCGCCAGGTGAGACTAGCGACGGGTTCCTGTCCTCCCCACCGTCCCGACAGCGTCCCGAGAGCGTCCCGAGACGCTGCGAGACGCTCCGAGCCCGTGGCGGGCGCGCTGCTAGCGTGGCCGCTTCCGCAATTCGAACGTTCGACGGTTCCGGTCGGTGCCGGGATCCCGGCATTCTCGAGGTCTGTGTCATGGCGGCCGTGTGTGAAGTCTGCGGTAAGCGACCGCAGTTCGGCATGAAGCTCTCCCACTCGCATCGCCGGTCGAAGCGCCGCTGGAACCCCAACGTCCAGCGCATCCGGGCGATCGTCAACGGCAGTCCGCGACGTGTGAACGCCTGCACGTCGTGCATCAAGGCGGGCAAGGTCCAGAAGCCCTGACGCATCGGCGACGGGTCACACCGGACCTGCGACACGGATCGCGCCGACGGTGACCTCGCCCGCACCGATCCGCGATCGCACGCCGCGCGACACGACTCTCGCGCTCCCCAGCGCGCCTGCCGACCCGTGGTGGGCCATCGCCTGCGAACTCGTCGCGCTCACCGGGCTCGCCCTGACCCAGCCCGTCCTCGACGTCTTCGGTCGGGCACCCGAGGCGTTCACCGACGTCGCTGCGCACCGCGCCGACATCATCGGGTTCGCGATCCTCGTCGCGCTCGCGCCATCCTGCATCCTGCTCGTCGGCGAAGCGGCACTGCGCCGAGTCTCGGCGCGTCGGCTCCACCGACCGATCCACCTCGCGATCCTCGGCATTCTCGCCTATCTCGTGACCGTGCAGGTGATCAAGCGAGGGGCCGGTTGGACCGGCGGCGTGCTCGCGGTCGTGTCGGTCGTCGCCGCCGTCACGTTCGTTGCGTTGTGCGCGCGTTTCGCGGGCGTGCGCACCTGGCTCCGGTTCGCGGCGCTCGGACCGTTGGTCTTCGTCGCGCTGTTCCTGGTCGCGTCACCGACGAGCGACCTGTTGGTCGGGGTATCGCCCGACGCGCGAACTGCGGTACCGGCGGGCGACGGCGCGCGTCCACCGATCGTGCTCATCATCCTCGACGAACTCCCGACCCGCTCGCTGCTGGCGGCCGACGGTACGGTCGACGCGCGGCGCTTCCCGGGATTCGGAGCGCTGGCGGCCGACAGCACCTGGTACCGCAACATGACCGCGGCCGCGACCCACACGAACTACGCGGTGCCCGCGATCCTGACGGGTCGGTACGCGCCCGAAGGCAATGCGTCGGTTGCTGCGGTGTTGAGTGGCGACAACGTCTTCCGGCTCCTCGGCGACGGGTATCGCCTCAACGTGGCCGAGAGCAAAACCAAGATGTGCGTCGTCGACCGGTGCAACCTCGCGAACCCCGAGAACCGGCCCGACCCGCGCTACGCCGCTCCCGAAGAATCACGGATCGCCGAAGCGCCGTCTCGCCCATCACCGCTCGCCGCCTTGTTGCGCCGGGCGCGTTCGGTAGTGCGCTTCAAGATCTCGCTCACAGACACCGTGACATCGCCCGACGCCGACCAGTCGCGCCTCGACGGCGCGGCCCTCATCGACCCGAGCCCATCCATCCGAACCAGCCCAACCGTGCCCGCCCGACCGTCGCCGACGTCGACTTCTGCCAACGGCGCGGGCGACACCGACGGACGGCCGACCACCACGACCGATGAGGCGCCTACCGTCGTCAAGGCCCCGGAGGCGGCCGCGCGGCCCGCGCAGTTCGAAGGCTGGCTCGCACGCATCGACGCCGATGTCGGGTCGCCGCAGTTCAGCGTGATCCACACGGTGTTGCCCCACAGCCCATGGTTCCTCGACGGCGACGGCACCCGGTACGCGACGCCGCCGCGCGACGAGAACCTGATCGGCTTCGAAGGCATCCGTTGGCTCGACGCGCGCGGCCCGGTGATCACTGCGCGCCAGCGCCACCTGTTGATGGTGCGCTACACCGACACGCTCATCACCGCGGTCCGCGACCGACTCGTCGAACTCGGAGTCTGGGACGAAGCCATCGTGATCATCACCGCCGACCACGGCGCCGCATTCGAGCCGGGCGGCTACTTCCGGCGCTGGGAGCCGGCCAACTCGCCCGATGTCGTCGGTGTCCCGCTGTTCGTCCACGGCCGCGGGTTCGAACCCGGCCGCATCGTCGACGAACCCACCGAGTCGGTCGACATCGTCGCGACGATCGCCGACGTGTCGCGGATCACTCCGCCCTGGCCCATCGACGGAGTCTCGCTGCGCGCGCTACCTGCCACAGCGCGCACGAGTCACCTCTACGTCAAGGCGTCTGACGACGAGGGCGACTACCGGGTCGAGTTGATCGCCGTCGGCGACCACCTCGAGCGGCTGCTCGCCGGCGCGCCCGAGGCCAGTTCGGCCACGGGCGACGATCTCGAGGTGATGCGCCGAGGACCGCGCGGCGACCTGATCGGCACTGCGCTCGACGACGTCGAAATCGGGGCCACCGCGGATGGAAGCGCGCGCATGCGATTCCCCGATGCCGCGCCCGATCAGCTCGCCGCGAACGACGACGGCGAGGTTCCGGCGTTGCTGCTCGCCGAGATCGACCGGGTCGGCCCGGACGAACTCGTGGTCGTCACGCTCGATGACCGGCTCGCTGCCACCGGCTTGACCTTCCTCGACCGTGACGGCACGACATTGCTCACCGTGTTGATCCCGCCCGATTGGCTGCGCGAAGGCACGCACCGCGTCGCCTTCTACCGTCTCGACCCGACAAGTCGCGACGACCGGCTCCTGCCGCTCGCGATGCGCTGAGCGAGCGTCCCCGCCCTCCACCGCCAAAGCCGTCAGGAACGGGGCGACACGACGGGTGCGGTAGCGTCCGCGGCATGCAAGGCGTCGTGAAGATGTTCGATCCCGCGACCGGTGAAGGCATCGTGCTGACCGACACCGAGCGCAGGGAGTACGTCCTCGCGCACGACGCACTCGCGGGGTCGATCTTCCGGATGCTGCGCCAGGGCCAACGGGTGGTGTTCGACGTCGCCGATGGCTGCGCGACCCGGCTGCGCAGCGGCGGCGAACCCGACATGGGGATGACCGCACAGGTCTGAACCCTGCGAATCCCGCACTTCGCCCCTTCAGGCCTGGGTCAACCACGCCGATCGCTCCACGGTGAAGTGCAGCGCGGGAGTCGCGCTCGTCCTGGGTTGCCTGATCGCAGGCCTCGTCGCCGTGTTCGTTGTCGGCCCCTACTGGCTCGCGGCCGTCATCGAGCGCGCACTGCACACGAGCGGCATCGATCCGCCGCCCGTCACCCTCGAGCTGACCGAGACGATGCTGCTCGACGACGGGGATCGCGCGCTCGCACTGCTCGAAAGCCTCAAGCGACTCGGCCTGAACCTGGCGATCGACGACTTCGGGACCGGATACTCGGCGCTCTCGTATCTCCGGCTGTTCCCGATCGACATCGTCAAGATCGACCGCTCCTTCGTCCACGACATCGGAGCGGTGACGCAGGACACGACGCTCGTCGCCGCGGTGATCGCCCGCAGTCACGGGCTCGGGCACCGCGTGGTCGCCGAAGGCGTCGAGACCGAAGCGCAACACGCTGCGCTGCTGAACCTCGGCTGCGACGACGCGCAGGGCTTCTACTTCGCGCGGCCGCTCAGCACCGCCGAGGCGACGGCATGGCTCCGCGCGGCGACGGCGCGGGTCGGCTGCTGATCCGGCGAGCATGACCTGGCGCAAGCGCGCAATACGCCGATATCCATCACAACCGTTCGGCGAGCGCGCCGAGCTGGGCCCGCAGTGCGGCAGGAAGCCGTTCGCCGAAGCCGTCGAAGTGCTCGCCAATGAGTTGGAGCTCGGCGCGCCAGGCGTCGCGGTCGACTCGGAGCAACTCGTCGAGCGTCCCGTCACGCAGTTCGAGGCCATCGAGCGCGATCGCTCCCGGTGCGGGCAGGCGGCCGATGGGCGTGTCGACCGCCTCGCCACGGCCGCTCACACGCTCGAAGATCCACGCCAACACGCGCGAGTTCTCGCCATAGCCGGGCCACAGGAAGGAGCCGTCCGCGCCCTTGCGGAACCAGTTGACGTAGAAGATCCGCGGCAGGTTCGCTTGCGTCGCGCGCGCTCCGATCGCGAGCCAGTGCGCGAAGTAATCGCCCATGTGATAGCCGCAGAACGGCAACATCGCGAACGGATCGCGGCGCAGGTTCCCGACCGCGCCCGCCTGGGCCGCCGTCGTCTCGCTCGCCATGATCGATCCAAGGAACACGCCGTGCTCCCAGTCGAACGCCTCGGTGACGAGCGGCACGACCGTCGCGCGGCGCCCGCCGAACAAGAACGCCGAGATCGGCACGCCGGCCGGGTCCTCCCATTCCGGCGCGACGCTCGGCACTTGTGAGAGCGGCGCCGTGAACCTTGCGTTGGGGTGTGACGCGGGCGTCTCGCTCGCAGGCGTCCAATCGTTGCCGCGCCAATCGGTCAGGTGTACCGGCGGTTCGCGTGTCATGCCTTCCCACCAGACGTCGCCGTCGTCGGTGAGCGCGACATTCGTGAACACGGTGTTGACGTGCAGCGCCGCGATCGCGTTGGGGTTCGTGTCCAACCCCGTTCCCGGCGCGACGCCGAACATGCCGAACTCGGGGTTGATCGCGCGGAGGCGGCCGTCGGCACCGAACTTCATCCAGCAGATGTCGTCGCCGATCGTCTCGGCCTTCCACCCGGGGATGGTTGGCACGAGCATCGCCAGATTGGTCTTGCCGCACGCACTCGGGAACGCGGCGGCGATGAAGCGAACCTCACCACTCGGGGCCGTGAGCTTCAAGATGAGCATGTGTTCGGCGAGCCACCCACCGGTGCGCGCCATCGTCGACGCGATGCGCAGCGCGAAGCACTTCTTGCCGAGGAGCGCGTTGCCCCCGTAGCCGCTGCCGTAGCTCCAGATCTCACGCGTCTCGGGGAAGTGCACGATGTATTTGTTGTCGGGATTGCAGGGCCACGGCACGTCGACGTCGCCGGGAGCGAGCGGGGCTCCCAGGCTGTGCACGCACGGCACGAACTCGCCGTCGGCGCCGAGTACGTCGAGTGCACTCTTACCCATCCGCGTCATCACCCGCATCGACGCGGCGACATAGGCGCTGTCGGTGAGTTCGACACCGATGTGGGCGATCGGACTGCCGAGCGGACCCATCGAGAACGGCACGACGTACATCGTTCGACCTCGCATCGCGCCCCGGTACAGGTCGAGCATCATGGCGCGCATCTCGGACGGATCGCGCCAGTTGTTGGTCGGTCCCGCGTCGATCTCGCGGTCGGAACAGATGAACGTGCGGTCCTCGACTCGGGCGACGTCACCGGCGTCCGAGCGCGCGTAGAAACAGTTGGGACGCTTGTCACGGTCGAGCGGCGTGAACGTCCCCGAAGCGACCAGGCGATCGGCAAGGTCGTCGGCCTCCGTGTCCGAACCGTCGCACCACTCGACCACGTCCGGCTCCAGGATCTCGGCCCAGTGGCGGACCCACTCGATCAGTCGCGAGTGGGTCGTGGGCGCGGTTGTCGACGTCACGGTCGGCGGGTCCTTCCGCTTGAGTTGGTGCGTTCACCCGCGACCGGCGGCTACCCCGGGCAAGGTGTCGATCTCAGCAGGTCGAAATCGGTACGAAATTGTAAGCCCGAGGTTCGGCGGCTTTCCGAAGCGGGCGGCCGATCGGCCGGGTCGCCCCGCTGGGTCCGAACACACGGGTCGCGACGGCGTGACCGCCGGACACCTCGGGCCGAACTGCACCACCGACGGGTGCGCCGGCGACCGCGCGTCGGTAGATTGCTCACCGGCAGCGTCCGTCAACGAGCGCCGAGGATCCCATGAGCGTGCAGGCCTACATCCTGATCCAGACCGAGGTCGGCAAGGCGAGCAGCGTCGTCGAGGCGATCCGCGGTCTGCCCGGCGTGCTCGGTGCCGACGACGTGACCGGGCCCTATGACGTCATCGTCCGGGCCGAGGCGCCGACCGTCGACGAACTCGGCAAGATGGTGGTGAGCCAGGTGCAGCTCGTCGAGGGCATCACGCGCACCCTCACCTGCCCAGTGGTCAACCTGTAGCGCTTCGCGATTTGCGGCCGCGCCGCGCCGAGGCGTGGTGCGCGAGCCGTTCCCGCAACGCCTCGATCGGCTCCGGTCGGGCGAACAGGTATCCCTGGCCGATCTCGCAGCCCATGCCGCGCAAGGTCGCCAGCTTGAGTTCCGAGTCGATCCCTTCGGCGACGACCGTCAGCTCGAGCGCGTGCGCCAGGTCGACGATCGCGCGCACGATCGTCGAGTCGCCGTGGTCACCAAGTGAGCGCACGAAGCTCTGATCGATCTTCAGCGTGTCGATCGGGAACCGTCGCAAGTAGGTCAGAGACGAGTACCCGGTTCCGAAGTCGTCGAGCGCGAGCCTGATCCCTGCATCGCGGAGTTCGTGCAGCGTGTCGAGGTTGCGAGGCGCGTCCTCCATGACGATGTTCTCGGTGATCTCGAGGCCGAGCAAGCCCGGGGCGAGACCCGCCTGGCCGAGCGTGGCGACGACGTTGCCAACCAGATCGACGGTCGCGAGTTGGCGGGGCGAGAGGTTGACACTGACGCTGACCCCCGGCGCGATCGCCTGCCAGGCCGCGCAGTCGTGGACCGCCCGCTCGAGCACCCACGCGCCGATCGGCACGATCAGCCCTGTCTCCTCGGCGAGCGCGATGAATTCGCCCGGTGCCAGGAGCCCGAGGCCCGCGCGCGCCCAGCGGACCAGCGCCTCGGCGCCGACGACGGCGCCCGTCGCGAGATCGACGACTGGTTGATAGTGCACGCGAAGTTCGTCCCGCTCGATCGCTCGGCGCAAAGCCGACTCGTAGTCCAGGCGAGCCGCGGCCCAAGCCTGCATCGCTTCGTCGAAGATCTCGAAGCGATTTCGCCCGCCGTCCTTGGCGCGGTACATCGCGGTGTCGGCGTTGCGGAGCAGGTCGATGGGGGTCTCCGCACCGCCGGTCCAGAGCGCGATGCCGATCGATGCGCTGACAAACGCCTCGCTGCCGTTCAACTCGAACGGCGCCTCGAGCGCCGCGGCGATGCGCTGTGCGATCTCGGTGACTGTCACGATGGCCTCGATCTCGTCGCAGAGCACCACGAACTCGTCACCACCGAGGCGGGCGAACGTATCGGTGTCGCGGATCACCGATCCGATCCGAGCGGCGGCAAGGATGAGCAGTTGATCGCCGGCCTCGTGGCCGAGGCTGTCGTTCACGATCTTGAAGCGATCGAGGTCACAGAACAACACGGCGAGCATGCCGTGGTTGCGCCGACCGCGCGCAATCGCCTCTTCGATGCGTTCGAGCAGGCGACGGCGGTTGGGCAGACCGGTGAGGGTGTCGTGGAGTGCCAGCGCCTCGAGTCGCGCCTCGAACGCTCGCTGAACCGTCACGTCGCGCACGATCGCGGTGAGCGTGCGAGTCCCGAGCACCGTCACTTCGGAGATCGACAGCTCGATCGGAAATGTCGTGCCGTCGCGGCGCAGGGCGTCGCACGCAATCCCGATGCCATCGCCCGCGTCGATGGCCGCGGCAACGCGCGCGTGGCTCTCCGGACTCAAGAACTCCCCTGCGGGTGTCCCGATCGCCTCGGCTGCCGTCCAGCTGAAGATTGCTTCGGCAGCTCGGTTGAACGATTCGATGCGTCCGGAAGGGTCGATCGTGATGATGCCGTCAGCAGCCGTCTCGACGATGCTGCGGTTGCGCGCCTCGGAGAGCTGGAGTAACTGCTCTGCGTGTTTGCGGTCGCTCACGTCACGGGTGCTGAGCACGATCCCGTTCAGCACCGGGTCGTCGAGGTAGTTCGCGCCCAAGACCTCGCCATGAATGTTGCTCCCGTCGGCGCGCATGACGCGCAGCTCGCGACGCACGGTCCGGCCGGGGTGTTCCATGACTTCGGCGATCCCGTCCGCCGCGATGCCGAGATCATCGGGGTGCACGAGATCGAGCGCGGTCATCTGCACGACCTGTTCGACCGGGAAACCCAACACGCGCTCGGTCGCGGCCGACGCCCAGACGAAGCGCAGGTTCGCGTCCATGATCGCGACCATGTCGGATGCGTTCTCGGCGAGCGCCTTGAAGCGCGCTTCGTCGAGCTTGCGCTGGGTGATGTCGGTGTGCATCCCCACCGCGCCCACGATCTCGCCGTGTTCGTCTCGCAACGGCGCTGCGGACAGCTGACACCACACCGTGTGTCCGCAGGCGTGCTGCATCGGCACCTCGTAGCGCCCGGCCTTCCCCGACAAGCGCGAGCGCCGACCCTCGAGGATCAGATCGCGACCCTCGGGGGTCGCGAGATCCTCGATCTTGCTGCCGATGATGTCGGCGACTGCGCGCCCGAGCATGTCGGCCATGCGTTCGTTCGCGAAGGTCACGCGATAGTCGAGATCGACCATCGCGATGCCCTCGCTCGCGTTCTCGACGATCGTTCGGTACAACTGTTCGGACGCGTGCAACGCGGCCTGCTCGCGGCGACGCTCAGTGACGTCGCGCAACGAGGCGCGGGCGCGGAAGTGCTCGCTCGGCAGCCGGGTGATCTGCGCCTCGGTCATGACCTCGGTGCCATCGGGACGCAGCACGACCCAGTCGAGCTCGATCGTCGCACCTGCCCGAACTTCCTCCAAGGTCCGGACGATCCGTTCCATCGAGCTTGTGCCATCGGGCTGGAAGGGCGGTGAGAGATCGGTCGGCATCAGTGCGAGGATCTCGGACCGGGAGCGTCCGAACAGGCGCTCGGCAGCGGGGTTCGCCTCGACGAAGCGCGCCGAGTCGGCGTCGAAGATGCAGATCGCATCGGGCGCGCGCTCGATCAGCGCGCGCGCTTCGAAACCGGCGAGCTGATCATCACCCTCGAGCGCGCTTCCCGCTGCACGCTCGACCGGGTTCCCCCCCCGCGGAGTCCGCAGGGCTTGCGTTGAACGCGGTGAACGACTCGGTCGCCTCTCGCCCGCCGTCGTGCGTCCGCATGCCCCCTCCACCGGTTGGCCCTGTCGAACGGTCGGCGCTGCAGGGCGCCCATCCGAGAGGTATCGGCGCTCGGCCAGCCTGCCTGAACGGCCCGCCTCGGGCGGCTCGGGTGTACGAACTGCACGAAGCGTGCGATAACGGCGCGGCCTCAGCGCTGGCGTCCGGCGCGCTTCTCGCGCCGCGTGTGGCGGGCCAGCGCGAGCTCCACGAGACGGTCCATGAGATCGGGATAGCTGACACCGCTCGCCGCCATGAGCTTGGGGTACATCGAGATCGGCGTGAAACCGGGCATCGTGTTGAGCTCGTTCACGAGGAATCCCCGCGCCGGCCCCGTCTGTTCGAGGAAGAAGTCGACCCGGGCGAGCGCCTCGCCTCGGCAGGCGCCGAACGCCGCAACCGCCAGGCGACGGACCTCGGCGATCTCGCCATCGTCGAGCGCAGCGGGGATCGCCGTGCGCGCCCGGTCGCTCTCGTACTTGTCGCGGTAGCTGTAGAACTCCTCGCCGGGGACGATCTCGCCGGGAAGGCTGGCAAAGGGCGGGTCGTCACCGAGCACCGCTACCTCGATCTCGCGGCCGTCGATCGCCTCTTCGGCAACGATCCACTCGTCGTACTCGAGCGCGAGTGCCACGGCCGCTTCGAGTTCGGCGGCGTCGTGCGCCTTCGACACGCCGACCGAACTGCCCATGTTCGCCGGTTTCACGAAGCACGGAAGCCCGAGTTCGGCTGCGGCAATCTCGCAGAAGCGGGCGGCGTCGTGGCCGTCGTGGAACTCGCGGAAGTGCGCCTGGGGCAGCCCCGCCGCGGCAAAGGCTCGCTTCATCGCGATCTTGTCCATGCCGAGCGCGCTCGCCAGCACGCCCGCTCCGACGTACGGCAGCCCGGCGAGTTCGAGCAGACCCTGCACGGTGCCGTCCTCGCCATAGGGGCCGTGCAACACCGGGAACACGACGTCGACCTCGAAGGGCGACCCATCGGCGGCGACGATCTCGGCCCGGGTCGGATCCGCACTCGGCATGACCGGGGTCCCCGCCACATCGAAGGCGCGCGGGAGCGCGTCGCGCGCCTCGCCGAGGTAGCGGCGGGCATCGTGAGCGAGCAGCCACTGACCATCGGTCGTGATGGCGACCGGGACGACGTCGTAGCGATCAGGATCGAGCGCCCCAGCGACGGCGACTGCGGTCACGCGCGACACGTCGTGCTCGGCCGAGCGCCCACCGAACAGCAGCAGGACCCGGGTTCGACGTTCGGCCATCACTCCCACGCTAGGGGTTGCGGGAAGGTCGTCGATGGCTCGCCGGCGGATCGAGCGGGTCGGGTCTGTTGGTCAACGTGGTGGTCAGGGCGACAAGATCGGCGAAGGAAGCCGAGTCTTGGGTCAGGTGACGACTTGGAGGACGGCGCGGATGCCGAGGCCCATCATGAAGAGGCCGCCGATGCCGTAGGCGAGCTCGAGCCAACCACGGGCGCGCCACACGTACTTGTAGCTGTAGAGCAGCCCGACGGTGATGAACGCCACGAACCCGTAGAACATGTGGAAGCGCGGCGGCTCGAACTCGTCGACCGTCACGAGCGCGACGCCGACCAGTACCTGGATCATCATCGCCGCTTGCGCGCCGATCACCACCGCCCACGCCGGCCTTCGGATCGCGGGCACCTTCCACGCGACGAGCATCACCACGCCGGCGATCGCGTTGGCGACGATCGCCACCCAGCCGAGAGTCTCGTGCAGATCACGCAATCGTGCGACTCTCCGTCCTCGTGGTACTGGAACCTTCGGCGCCCGGTCGGAACGCTCGGATCGCCCGCGGTGGGCTACAGCGCCTGGTCATCGCCGCGGGCGAACGCGGTCTCGCCGCCGCGCAGCGCCGCCTTCAGGATCTTGCCCGCCGGGTTCCGCGGCAGCGGTTCGGCGTGGAACTCGACGTAGGCCGGGACCTTGAAGTCGGCGAGGTGGGCCCGGCACAGCGCGCGGAGCTCGTCGGCGGCGACGTCGGCGCCCGGCTTCGCGTGCACCACCGCCTTCACCTCCTCGCCGAGTTGTACGTGCGGGACGCCGACGACCGCCGCGTCAACCACCGCAGGGTGCTGGTACAGCACGTTCTCGATCTCCACGCAGTAGATGTTCTCACCACCGCGGATGATCATGTCCTTGGCGCGATCGACGATGAAGACGAACCCCTCTTCATCCATGCGCGCGATGTCACCCGTACGGAACCAACCGTCGACGAGCACCTCGGCGTTGACGTCGGGGCGGTTCCAGTAGCCGCGCAGCATGACCGTCGGGCCCTTGATCCAGATCTCGCCCTGCTCGCCGACGGGAACCGGACACCGGTCGTCGTCGCGGATCTCGACCTCGACCGTCGGGACCGCGCGCCCACAACTCGACGGATGTTCGAAGTAGTCGTCACCGCCGAGCGCGGTTGCCACCGACGCCGTCTCGGTGAGCCCGTACGCGGTCGACAGCGTCTTTCGGAGGTTGGGGAACGCCCGCTCGATCCGCTCGACGAGTTCGGGGGCGGCCGGCGCGCCGCCATAGCTCGCGCGCTTCACCGACGACAGGTCGTAGTTCGCGAAGTTCGGCGACTCGATGATCCGCCACATGATCGTCGGCACGCCGCCGATGCTCGTGACGCGCTCGCGCTCGATCGTGGCCATCGCCAGGTCGGGATCGAAGCGACCCGGCGGCATCAGCACGAGCTTGCCACCGGTCGCGTAGTTGACGACCATCGTGGCCAAGCAGCCGGTGACGTGGAACAACGGCACGATGAGCAACGCCGCGTCCTGCACGCCTTCCTGGCCGCCACGCGAGGCGACCCCCGCGACCGCCTGGACGACGCCGAGGCACAGGATGTTCTGGAGGTTGGCGATCGTCTGGCGGTGCGTGATCGTCGCGCCTTTCGGACGACCGGTCGTACCCGACGTGTACAGGATCGCCAGGATGTCGTCCTCATCGAGCGGGCCGTCCGGCATCAGCGGGTCATCGTCAGCGCCAAGCAGGTCGCCGAAGGCGACGACCACGTCGGGGTCGGTGCGGTCGGGCGCGTCACCGACGAGGAACACCTTCGTGATCGCGGCGAGGTCGTCGAGCACGGGCAGGATGAGGTCGCACCGCTTGCGGTCCGCGACGAGGACCCGGCAGCCGCTGTCGTCGAGCGCGAACTGCAACTCCTCGCTCTTCTGCCAGGCATTGAGCGGCACGACGATCGCGCCCAGGACAGCACACGCCCAGAAAGTGATGACCCACTCGGGCGTGTTCGCCGAGACGACCGCGACACGATCGCCCGGCCCGATTCCGAGCGCAGCCAGTCCGCGGGCAACCCGGCGCGCCGCGCGATCGTGTTCGCCGTAGCTGAAGCGGCGATCCCCCTGGACCACGAAGGTGGTGTCGCCACGAGCCGCGTTCTGGGCCATCAGTTCGCGCAGCGTGCGCATGCGATTCCGGTACACCTGCACCGGTTGGCCGAGCACGGACTCGACGGTGATCTCGAGCGGGCCGCCAGGGCCGGTGACCTGTTCGAGCGCTTCTTGCATGGTGGGCACGAACCCGAGCCTCCTCGCCGCCTCGCCGCCTCGCTACGAGCGCCGCACGCTACGCAGTGCACGGCTTCTGCCCCCAAACCAGTCCCCTAGAACCCCCACTTCGGCTGACAGACACCGCCTTCAGCTGACGGACACCACGGCGCAACCGAGGCCCGACCCCTTGGCGCGCTGGAGATTTCGGTCGTTTCGGGCCGCGACGGGCCCGGGCGCACCTCACCGAACGGCAGGAAGCCTCAACTCGGCCGCGATCCCGGCCGATCCCAGGAGGAGAGCGGCGGGACTAGGGGCACACAATGGTCACACGAGAACTGCACCCGGCGGCAGAACCGATCCGGGACCCGGCGGCTGTGACGCGCACGAGCCAGCTGGCACGCGATCTCGCCGACCCCCTGGGCACGATCATCGACGGACTCGAGCAACTCGCCCTGAGCGCGAGCGCGGCCGACGGCGAAGCCCCACCCGAGTTGATCTGGCGGGCACGGCACCTCGCCGGCGAACTGGCCCAGACGATCGGGGCGCTCGGCGCCGGGCTGACCGAGCCGATCGACGCGCGCGCACCACACTCAAGGCTGCTCGTGCGCCACGCGATCGCACGGGCGGCCGATGCCTGCGCCGACCGGCTCGGCGCTCGCCGCGTGGTCGTGCGCTGCTCGAGCCAACTCGCGGTGACAACGCAGCCAGCTCGTTTCCACGATCTGCTCGTCACGATGATCGACGAATCGGCTCGCCGCCGCGCGCCCGCGTCCGACGTGCGCGTCGGCGCGCAACGGGTGGGAAGCCGCATCGTGGTCGAGACCGAAGGTGGCGTCGAGGCCGGCGCCGGCATCGAGCGCCTCCAGCACCTGGCCCGCGCCATCGGCGGGCACATCGAGGTCAACGCCGGCGCCGAAGGTCACCCCGCGCTGCGAGTGCACCTCCCGCAGTTGCGCGCCGACGACGTCGACGAACTCCCCGACGACGTCGCCTGATTCGACAACTCCGGTCCCGGCACCGCCTCCGTTGGTGGGGTGGGCATCGCCTGCGTTGGGTCGGTCGCGCCGTGGGTCAGTTCGGTGCCGCGAGCCGAACCGACTCGGTCGTCGAGTCCGGTGACCACACGAGCCGCGGCGAGCCGCTCAGGCGCACCGCGTCGCCGCAGCGCGCGAAGGCGAGTTCGTAGACCGACGCGTTCGCGCCGCGGTGGACCGAGTCGTCGGCCACGTCGTCGAACGTCGAACCGCTGAGCGCACCCACCAAGAGTTGGTTGACCCGGTAGTGGCCGACGACGACCAGACACTGGCCCGAGCCGATCTGCCGTCTCGCTCGCGCGGCGACACGTGTGGCGCGCTTCCACACATCCTGAAGGCACTCACCACCCGGGAGCGGCGTGCGCCGCTGCGCACCCTTGACGTCGAGTTTCGGCCGGTGAGCATGCGGGGACTCGAACACGCCGAAGCCCATCTCGATCAGGTCGGGCACGACCTCGACGCGCTGCTCGTGTGCTGCGGCGACCACCTTCGCGGTGGCGAAGGCGCGGCGCAACGGGCTGCTCCACACTGCATCGACGTGTCGTGTGGCGAGCGCTGAGGCGAGCGCCGCCGCCTCCGCCCGACCGGCGTCGCTGAGGTCGAAATCGCGCCGCCCCATGCGCTGGCGCGCCGAGTTGGCACTGGTGCGGGCGTGCCGGACCAGCAGCAGACGCCCTGCCGGGACCCAACTCAGCACGTGCTCGGGCGTGAAGCCGGTCACGGTTACAACCCTGTCCGATCGCGCGGCGCAACGGGAATCCGTCATCAGTCCTGCGACATCCGACCGATGGTCTTGCGACCCGCGCGCTCGTGCGGTTCGATGACCGGCAGCCGGATCTCGACGACGAGCCCGTGGGGGTCGTTCGGCAGCAGACGTGCCGTCCCGTTGCACGCCTCGGCCAGTCGCTTGACGACCGCGAGCCCGACACCGCTGCCGCCTGCGGCACTGTCGGGTCCGCGCCAGAACCGATCGAACGCGTTCGCCCGATCCTCGTCGGAGAGGCCCTGCCCGTCGTCGCGGACCTCAAGCCGTGCCGTCGCCGCACTGCGCTCGAGGCGGATCTCGATCCGCGTGAGGTCGGTGGCGTGATCGAGGGCGTTGGCGACGGCGTTGTCGATGATCTGCTCGAGGGCGCCGTCGACGGCCCACACGTCGAACGTGTCCGGCCCGCGGTACTCCATCACCACGCCGGACTCCGACGCGAGCGCCTCCCACGACTCGAACCGGTCACGCGCGATCGCCGCGGCGTCGATGATCCGCCGGTCCGCACTCGACGCGCCCGCGCGAGCCAGCGCGAGGAGACCCTCGACGAGTCGTTCCATACGACGGAGTTCGCCGCGCGCCGCTTCGAGCGCACCCCGCTGCGACGCGTCGAGTCGATCGTCGTCGAGGATCTGATCGACACGGAGCCGCAGCGTGGTGAGCGGCGTGCGCAGCTGATGACTCGCGTCGCCCGCGAAGTCGCGCTGATCGGCGACCGCCTGTTCGAGGCGGGCGACCATCGTGTTGAAGTCGTCGGCAAGGTCACGGATCTCCGGCGGCCCGGTCGCCACGTCAGCGCGCGCGGTGAGTTCGCCGCCGGCGATGCGCCGTGTCGCCTTGCGGAGGCGTCGCAACGGTTCGGTCAACGTCTGGGCGAGCACCGACCCGATCAACGCTGCGAGCAGCAGCGAGATCACCGCCGCGGCGAGGATCGCGCGCAGACGCGAGCTCACCCGGCCGTCGATTGCCGACACCGGCCGGTTGAACTCGACCGCGCCCTTGGTCGTCGGCCCGGAGAGCACGGGAACCGCGACGACCAGTTGACGTTCGCCGCTCGAGCCCTCGCGGATGCTCGTGTTGCGGACACCCTCGAGCGCCAACGAGATCGAGGCGCGGTCGGACACGTTGGCGCCGAGCCTTGCGGAGGCATCTGACGAGGCAAGGACGAGTCCGTGGACGTCGGTGATGACGATCTCGCTCGACGACGTCGACGCGTAGCGATCGGCAAGCTGGGTGAGGAAATCGCTGACGTTCGTGCCGCGATCGACGAACGTCTCGATGTTTTCCTCGGCGAGCCCGGCAAGGGTGAAAGCGTCGCGCTCGAGCGATGTTGCGAGCCGGTCGCGCTCGACGGCCCGGAGGTGGATCGCCAGGGGGATGTCATGCACTGCGAGCACGAGGAGGGTCAAGCCGACGAAGACTGCCAGCAGGCGCCGCCTCATCCGGGCGAGCTCACGCTCATTCGCCTGATTCGGGGGCGCTCAGGCGGAACCCGACTCCACGCACCGCCTCGATCCAGTGCGCGTCACCGAGCTTGCGCCGGATTGCCGCGACGTGCGCGTCGAGGGTCTTGGTCGGCCCGTACCAGTGGGTGTCCCAGACGCGCTCCATGATCTCGGAGCGTTCACGTACCGCGCCAGGGTCCTCGGCGAGGTATGCGAGCACGTCGAACTCCTTGGCCGTGAGCGCGATCTCTTCGTCGTCGACCTGCACCCGTCGGGTACGCCGGTCGATTCGCAGCCGGCCCGATGGGTCGACCTGGGCACCGGGTTCGCGAGCGCCGTCGGCGCCGCTCGACCGGACCCGCCGCTCGATGGCGCGGATGCGAGCCAACAACTCGCGGTTGCTGAACGGCTTCACGACGTAGTCGTCCGCACCCTCTTCGAGGCCGAGGACACGGTCGAGTTCGGCGTCGCGCGCGGTGAGCATGATGACCGGTACTTCGGACCAGGCGCGCAGGCGACGGCACACCTCGTGACCGTCGAGGTCGGGAAGGTTGAGGTCGAGCAGCACCAGGTCGGGCTCGGACCATTCGCAGCGTTCGAGAGCCTCGAGGCCGCGCGCCACCCGTTCGGCGCCGAAGCCGGCCTGGGTCAACAGGTCGGTAAGGGTGGTGGCGAGCGCTTCGTCGTCCTCGACGATCAGGATCTTCACCGCGCGAGACTCGCGCCCCACCCGGCCGAGCCGAGCAACCTGGGGCGAATCTTGGCTCAATATGCGATCAAATCGCGACACAGGACTCATCAGGCACAATACCGTTCGGGAATGAACCGTCGGCTGATGGCCGCGCTCAGCGGTGTCGGTATCGTCGCCGCATCCGCCACCGCGACGCTCGCGACCAGCGCGGCATTTTCGGGCGTGTCGGACACACGCTCAGCTTCGGCGGTCGCCGGGCTCGACACGGTGCCGCGCAGCCCGCTCCCCGACGACCTGGCCGCCGACCAGACCTCGTCGTCGCGCGAGCGAGTCGTGATCGACGAGTGGGCGTACCGGATGGGCGGCGTCGGCCTCATTGTGCTCGCCCGCGACGGCTCGGGGCTCGAGGTCGTGTCGGTTCGGCCGGAGCCCGGTTGGGCGGTGAGCGAGCCGCGCTACACCCGCCGCAACGGGATCCCGCGTGTCGGCATCAAGTTCACCAAGGGAAACCAACAGGTCGAGTTCGTCGCGTACCTGCTTGACGGCGAACCGGTGACCCGGGCGATCTCGGAGACGACGCTCGACGCGACACCGCGCACGCTCGCCGAGGCGACTGCGGAGTCGTCGGCGACCACGGCGCCGGACGACGGTTGGAACGATCCCGAAGGCGACTACCACGGCGACGAGGAGGATCCGAAGGACCCCGAGGACCCGAAGGATCAGGAAGACGCCCCCGGCGATGAAGAGGGCCCCGAACAACGCGAAGCCTCCGAATCAGAGGATCGCTGAAGACCTCGGCTTCTACGAAATCGCCGGTATGTAGCAATCCCCGTGCGGCCCAAGATCCGGACGAACCTGCCCAAGATCGGGACAAACCTGGGACCCGGGTCACGCGAGGCCGAACACGCCCCGATCGCCGTAGCGACGCCGCTCACCGTCAACCGTGATGACCAGAGCATGCGCGTGCGTCAACAGGCGCTGCACCCGCTCGGGATCCTGGTCGCCCTCGACGAACACCGCCTTGGACAGCGCCTCGGCCCACCACGCGGCTCCCGCCACCACCGTGATCGAGGCGATGTCGGTCGCGAGGCAGTCACCCGAACGCGGATCGAGGATGTGGTGCACCGGCCGTCCGTCGCGCGCGCACCAGGTGCGGCGCAAGCGACTGCTGGTGCAGACGCCTCCGGAATGGATGGTGACGCGGGCGAGCACGCGGTGGCGGTCGCGCGGATCCTCGACACCAACGACCCAGCCGGCCTCGGTCGGCGCGCGACCCTGCGCCGCGAGATCGCCGCCGAGATTGACCATGGCGCCCGTCGCTCCGAGTTCCATGAGTTCGGCAACGACGATGTCGGCCGCGAGGCCCTTGCCAATCCCCCCGGGGTCGACCGTGACTCCGGGCGCGAGCGCGACCGACCGCACGCAGGGATCGAGGCGAATGGCGCTGCACCCCGGACTCGGGCGGGTGCGGCGCAAGACCGCGACCGCACCGTCGCCGGTCGGCCGGTCCGGCCGCGGCTCGCGTCGAAGCGCTCGGAAGTCGCGGTCGTAGCCGAGTTGCTCCATCGCTTCGAGCACGGTGGGGTCGAAGCGACCCGAGGTCAAGTCCCAGGCGCGCACCGCGTGCTCGAAGAGCCGGTAGGTGTCCTCGGACACGAGCGTCGGCCGGCCGGCCGCGGCGTTGACGACCGACAGTTCGCTCGTCTCGCGAAAGCGCGACCACCGGGCTTCGAGCCGCTCGATCCGGCGCTCGGCATGATCGCCGAGCGCCGCGAGTTCGTCGGCGCCGTCGGCCAGACCGGCGTCGCCGACGACGACCACGTGAGTATCACAACCCATCGCCCGGAACCGCCGCTCGACGACGCCGGTGGAAACGACGCTGCCGCCGAGGTCAGTCGTCGTCATCGCGGTCCTCGTCCTCGTCGTCTTCCTCGTCTTCCTCGTCTTCCTCGTCTTCGTCGTCCTTCTCGTGTTCCTCGCCCTCGTCGTCGTCGTCCTCGTCCGCGGCGCTGCCGCCGGTCGTGGTCGTCGTGTCGCGCGAGGTCGTCGTCGTGGCGTCATCGTCCCTCTCGTCGCGGTCATCGTCGCCGTCATCGTTGGCGTGACGCGACTGCGGCGTGCTCGGCGCGCTCGACGAGGCTGCCGCAGGACCGGACGACCAACTCGAGTCCGACGTCGCGGGAACCGTCTCGTCGACGATGTAGTAGACGACCTCGGGTCCGGCAGGCACCGCAGAGGCATCCGCGACTGCGGCATCGACGGTCTCGATCACCGCACGTTCAGCGTCGTTCGTCGTCGCCTGGACCGCCGCGGCCGTGCCACCGAAGATTGCGGTCGTGGCCGCCGCGGTGGTGATGGCGTTGCGCTTGCGCATGGGCTCTTCCTCTCGTTGTCACTCCGTACCGACCCGATAGGCCGGTCGCGAGGGTGGCTGGATGGTGAGCCCGCGCGATGGTTCACACCGTAGGGAGTGATCGTCGATCGGGCTCCTGGAGTTGAACCAAGGAACGGCGAATTTCGAGGACCCGAGGATTGGCCGACACCTCGGCGTCGCCTCGCCACGACGCGAGAAAGCGATCCGTAGTGTCGTCGTCGTGACGGACGACCGCGCCGCGGAGCACTCGATCGCGGAACTCCTTCGCGCGAGTGCGTCGCAGAAGTCTTGGCTGAATCTTTGACGGCGGCGCGGCCCGTCGATGTCGATACCACCGTTGTTCCTGGTGAGTTTCGCAGCGGTCGGTCTCGCGAGATCGCAACGCGCGGTCACCGGGACGGCAGGCATCACACGTTGAGACGCGCTCGAGGACCGATCGGAGGATTACGTGGCCCGCAAGCGCCGCAAGGCACGACCAAGCAAGATCATCGCAACCGGAACCTCGGTCGCCGCAACCATCGCGGCGACGGGAGCGGTCGCGCAGGCGGACCAGGACGCCGCCGCGCAACGTTCCGAGATCGAGGCGGCGTCGGCGCTCGTCCCGGCGCCCCCGGTCGTCACGACCGTCGCTCCCCGCGTCGTCATCATCGTGCGACGCAGCGCGGGGACAAGCACCGACAGCGGAGCGCCGGGACCCGGCGGTGCTTCGGACGAGCCCGCGCGAACGGCATCCGCCGCGCCGTCAGGGCCCGCGCCCGCTGTCGGGTCGGCGCCGCCGCCTCCGGCGCCGTCAGGAGGGGGCGGTGGCGGTGGTGGAGGCGGTTCGACACCATCTCCCCCACCGGAACCACCACCAACCACCTCACCGCCCCCTCCGCCTCCACCACCGCCCACCCCGACGACAGGAACCGGTGGGAGCTGATCGGAGCGATGAGCGAACACTTCTGGTGGCACCTCTCGCGATCGTCGGGGCTCATCGGCTGGGCGATCCTCACCGCGTCGCTCGCGTTCGGCCTCACTCTGTCGACCCGACTGTTCGGCCGTGGCGTCGCGCCGGCGTGGCTACTCGACCTTCACCGTCACCTCGGCGGGCTGGCGCTCGGCGCGGTCGGACTGCACATCGTCGCGCTCGTCGCGGACAGCTACGTCGAGTTCGGCGTGCGTGACGTGCTGGTCCCGATGGCCGTGGCGTGGAAGCCCGGACCGGTCGCGTGGGGCATCGTCGCCATGTGGATGATGGTGCTCATCCAAGTCACGTCGTGGTTGATGCGGCGGATGCCGCGGCGAGTGTGGCGGGCGATCCACCACTCGAGCTTCGCGGTGTTCGGGATGGTCGCGCTGCACGCGTTCACCGCCGGCACCGACGCGAGCCGTGGCGTCGTGCAGGTCGGGACACTCAGCGCGGTGATGACGGTGATGTTCCTCACGATCGTCCGCATGCTCGCCGAGCGCGGTGCGCGTCGACGCGCGGGAGCAACATCATGAACCGCTCGACGACCGATCCCGAACTCGCGGCACGTCTCGAACGGCTCGCCGCTCGTCGCCGCGACCGGACGCCGGACGACGAGCCGCGTCCGGATCCCGAACCGCGCGAACCCGCACCGGCCCCATCCCGCGAACCCGCACCGGCCCCATCCCGCGAACCCGCACCGGCCCAACCGGCTGCCGACCTGCCGAGCGTCGCCGCCGCCCCGACGCCTTGCGCCGAGGACATCCTCCCGGTCGAGCTGCAACCGGCCGAGGATCTCGACACGATCATCGCCCGGCGGCGGCACGAACCCTCGCCCGCTCCTGAGCCCGCCGCCTCGCCCGCGCCGATGGCGCCACCGGCGGCCCGCGCACCACAACCGCACGACCCGAACGCGCGCGAGCGGCGCGCTCGCGGCGCGCGCTCACCCAAAGTCGTACGGTCGCGTGCCGCGAGCGCGGGCGAGGGTGGTCGGCGGCGCGCGCAGCTCGTCGCCGCGGCGAAGATCGCGGGCGCCGGCGTCATCACGATTGCATTGGTCGCCACGGCGTGGAGCTTCACCGCGGACCGGCTCCGTGACCCCGAGCGGGTGACACCCGCCGACCCGCGGAACATGGTGATGGTCCCCGCCGCGCACTACACCATCGGCGGCGACGGCGGATTGGCACCGACCATCGCCCGCCAACGCGCGTTCGCGATCGACCGTTTCGAGGTGCGTGTGCGCGACTACGCCAAGTTCCTCGTCGCCGAACCGGCGGCGGTACCGCTCACCTGGGTCGGCGGGCGTGCGCCGCGGGGTCAGGCGTCGCACCCGGTTGTCGGAGTGAGCCAGGCGCAGGCCGCGGCGTACTGCGAATGGGCCGGGAAGCGTCTCCCGAGCGAGTCCGAGTGGGAGATCGCGGCTCGCGGCCCCGAAAGTTCCGCGTTTCCGTGGGGCGCCCGCGCGGCCGACGGACCCGAGCTTCCGGTTCGCGGCACCTACCCCGTGGGGAGCATGAGTGCGAACCGCAGTGCGTTCGGCGTCTTCGATGCGGTGGGAAACGCTTCGGAGTGGGTCGGCCGGCCCGCCGCTCCCGTCGCCGATGGTGAGCACGTGCTGCGCGGCGGCTCGAACCGCACGCGAGCGAACGCCATCGAACGCCTCGTGGTGCAGGCCGACGAAGTCACCGCGACGACCGAAGCGGGCTTCCGGTGTGCGGCCGACGCGATCGCGCCCGAGTTCCGCGACGACTTCGACGATCCGGCGAGCGGCTGGCCCGAGCAGGACTCGTCCAACCTCGCCCTCGCCTATACGGCACCGTCGCACTACACGATCGACTTCGCGGCACGCGGCGCCCAGACGAGCGTGCTCACGGGGGTCGCCGCGACCGACCTGTCGGTCGAGGTCGTCGTGAGTCTCGACGCCACGTCCGGAGCGGGAGGCACCCGCTATGGCCTCACCTTCCGATCGTCGGCACGCGGCGCCTACGCGTTCGTGATCAACGACTCGAGCAAGGAATGGGAACTGCTCCACATCTCGGGCCGCGCCGCGAGGGTGTTGCGGCACGGGAAGCCGGCCTCGCTCGGGGGGCGGACCGCGTCCGACACGTTGCGCGTCGAGGCGCACGGCGATCAACTCGACCTGTTCGTCAACGAGATCTTCGTCGATCGGGTCGTCGATCGCCGGCACGCCGACGGCGACGTCGGCCTGTTCGTTCGCTCGGGTCGCGCCAAGTCGGTGTTCGTGTCGGTCGACCGCTTCGCGGTCCGGACCGATGGCGCGCCGCTCGCCGCGGCACCCGCCGCCGCATGATCCGAGGCTGTTGCCCCGCGACCCAGATATCGCACGAGCCGTCGAGTCGTTGCGGTCGCCGCCGAGGTCAGTCGTCGTCGCGCGTACGCAGGAATCGCTCGATCTCGTCGGCGAGTTCGTCGCCACTCGGCAGATCGTCGGGGAGCGTGTCGACACTTTCGCCGGGATGATCGAGCTGATGGTCGAGCTGATCGACGATGCTGCGCACGTCGGGTCGCTCGACGAGGCCTTCTTCGACCCGGTCGCGGTACGCCGCGGCGCGCCGGTCGAGCGCCGCGAGCTCGGGGTGGATCCTGAACGTCGCTTCGAGCCGGGCCAGCAGCGACCGCACGGCGGGTGGCGACGGTGAACCCGACACGTACTGGGGGACCTGGGCCCACAGCGCGGCGCTGCGGATACCGGCGACCCCGAGTGCGTGCTGCACAACAGTGTTGAGCCCGGTCGGCCCGACGTAGTCGTCGCGCAACGCACCGATCTCCTGGGCGAGGCTGCGCGTCGCCGCCGTCGCGAGCACCGGGACCGGGCGGCGATGGGTCGTGAGCGCGGGCATCCCTCCGAGGGCGACCGCGTCGCTGACCCGAAGCCGGTTGGCGGAATCGACGATCGAAGCCGCGAACGTCGGCCAGCGGATCGATGGCTCCGGGCCGCGGATCGCGATGACGTCGCGACCGAGCGTGCCCGACCAGAGCTCGACCATCGGCCACTCGATCTGGCGCAATCCACCGTCGATCAGCTGCACCGTCGGGCGCACCTGCTGGAGATCGAGCAGGTCCGTGAGGTCGATCGTGCCGAACCGCTCGGCGCCGCTCATCTGCTGGATCACCGCATCGATCGCGCCCGCGCCGGCGATCCCGGCATCGACCCAACCACGGAACGAGTAGAGCAGGACTGCATCGGAGCAGGCGGGCCAGTGGTCGACGTCCAACATGGTGCGACCAGGTTACGGCGCAGCGGCCCGACTCCCCTGCGCACGTCCGACACATCACCCACCGGCGCAGGCCACCGGCACGCGCCCGGCCGCCGACGTCGCGCCGGCACTTCGCCCCGGACACCCCGGCGTCGATACGGTGTCGCCCGTGCAGGTGCGGATCTTCACCGAACCCCAGCAGGGCGCGACCTACGACGATCTCGTGGCCGTCGCCCGCGAGAGCGAGGCGCTCGGGTTCGACGCGTTCTTCCGGTCGGATCACTACCTGCGCATGGGTGAGGTGAGCGGGCTCCCCGGCCCGACGGACGCGTGGATCACTCTCGCCGGGCTGGCGCGTGACACGAGCACCATCCGGCTCGGAACCCTCGTCACCGCGGCGACCTTCCGCCTGCCCGGGCCGCTGGCGATCGCGGTCGCGCAGGTCGACGCCATGAGCGGTGGTCGGGTCGAACTCGGGCTCGGCACTGGCTGGTACACCGACGAGCACAACGCCTACGGCATACCGTTCCCCGACTTGAATGGCCTCTTCGAGCGCTTCGAGGAACAACTCGCGATCATCACGGGGCTGTGGTCGACGCTACCGGGATCGACCTTCAGCTTCGACGGCAGTCACTACCAGTTACGCGACTCGCCCGCGCTCCCCAAACCGGTCCAGACACCGCTCCCGGTCCTGGTCGGCGGGTACGGACCACGGCGCACACCGCGCCTCGCGGCCACCTACGCCCAGGAGTTCAACGTTCCCTTCCCGCCGGTCGAGGTGTTCGAGCGGCAGGTGGCGCACGTACGGGCCGCCTGCGAGGCGCGCGACCGCGACCCTGCGACGATGACGTTCTCCGTGGCGCTGCTCGCGTGCGTGGGGAGCGACGACGCCGAGTTCGAACGGCGCGCCGCGACGATCGGACGGTCAACCGACGATCTGCGCGCCAACGCCGCAGCGGGCAAGCCCGGCGAGGCCGTCGAACGGATTCGCGCGTACGCCGCGGCGGGCGCCTCACGCGTCTACCTGCAGATCCTCGATCTCGCCGACCTCGAGCACCTCCAGCTCATCGCGGCCGAAGTCTCGCCGCACCTGTCCTGACACCGACGCACCCGCCGACCCGAACGCGTACCGGGTGCACCCATCGCCCGGAACGGCCGACATCACGGAGACGACACGATGGACGTGAAGTTCGGGGTGCACACAGGCTTGCAGCACACGAACCTCGGTGAGCTGCGGTCGCTGTGGCGCCGGATCGAAGACCTCGGCTTCGACTGGATCTCGATCTGGGACCACTTCTACGCGGCCGACGCGACCGGCAACCCACACAGCCTCGAAGCGGTCGCGTCGCACGCCGCGCTCGCGGCGACGACCCAGCGCGTGCAGTGCGGCTCGCTCGTCTATTCGGCGGGCTACCGGCACCCCGCGGTGTTGGCGAACACGATGGCCACACTCGACGACCTGTCGGGCGGCCGGATCGTGCTCGGTCTCGGCGCGGGGTGGCTCCGGCAGGAGTACGACGTGTACGGCCTGCGGTTCGGTACCGCGCCCGAACGGTTGCAGCAACTCGAGGAGTACATCCAGTGTGTCCGCGGCCTGCTAACCGAGGCGCGAACCTCGTTCGCAGGGAAGTACTTCACGCTCACCGACGCCGCGTGCGAACCCAAGCCCGTGCAGGCGAGGCTGCCGATCTGGGTCGGCGGTGGCGGCGAGAAGGTGACGCTGCGCATCGCCGCGCAGCACGCCGACGGCTGGAACGTGCCGTTCGTCGCGCCCGATGACTGGGCGCACAAGGCGGCGGTGCTCGACGAGCACTGTGACCGTCTCGGGCGCAACCCGTCGGAGATCACCAAGACCGTCAACGTCGGGATGGCGTTCTCCGACGAGGAACTCCGCACGCAGTTCGGGAACATGGCCGACTACGTGCGTCCGGGCGTGTTCACCGGGAGCGTCCAGGAGATGGTCGACAAGGCCGCGGCCTATTGCTCGGCGGGCGCGCGCGTCCTCATCCTGGCGATGCGCGCGCCGTTCGATCGCGACGGGCTCGAACGGTTCGCCGCCGAGGTCATGCCCGCGATCCGCTCCGCCTGATTCGCCACCGCGCGTCGCACCCTTCCGACGCGTCACCCGGCCTCAGCTGTCGAAGCCGACGCCGAACGCGTCCAGCAGACGCAACCACGCGCCGCGACGACCGCCGTGATCGTCGGCGCGCGCGATGGCGCGGCGCGTCATCGCGATCGCCGCGCTGCGCAACGGCTCGGGCGGGAACGGAAAGGGCGCGCGCCGCACGAACTCGAGGCGGGTCAGGTCGCTCCCAGGCTCGTCGAGTAGGTCGAGCGCGACGCGCGCGCCGAAGCGCGATGCCGCGACACCGAGCCCGGTGTAGCCGACCGCGTAGCTGACCCGGCCTTGGTGGGCGCGGCCGAACGTCACGCAGAAACGGCTACTCGTGTCGATCACGCCGCCCCAGCGGTGGGTGAAGCGCATCCCTTCGAGTTGAGGGAACGTCGCGAAGAAGTGACGAGCGAGCACCGCGAACGTGGCCATCCGTTGGGAGCGGGCCTCGGCGATGTCACCGCCGCGGTAGTAGACGGCGTCGTAGCCGCCCCACAGGATCCGGTCGTCGGCCGTCAACCGGTAATAGTGGAACTGGTTGGCCGCATCGCTGATGCCCTCGCGGCCACGCCAGCCGATGGCATCACGCTGCGCCGGGCCGAGCGGTTCGCTGACCAGGACGTAGTCCCACACCGGCACGACGCGCCGCCGCGTGGCGCGCACGAGGTGTGAGCGCGCGTTCGTCGCCAGCAGGACCGCGCGGGCACGCACCGTGCCGCCCGACGTTGCGACGCGCAGTTCGGTCCGCGTCGAGTCGATACGCACGGCGCGCGTTCGTTCGGCGATGCGCACGCCGAGCGAACGGGCAACATCGGCGAGGCCCCAGGCGAGACGGGCCGGATCGACAATCGCCTGACCGTCGGCGATCCGCACCCCGGCCTCGTAGGTCGGCGACGCGACGCACGCTCGGAGCGCGTCGCGTTCGAGCCACTCGTAGGCGACGCCGTGCGCGTCGAGCAACGCCAGGTCGGCGCGCAGGTCGGCGACCTGCCACGGCGCGGTGGCGACGTGCAGCCCGCCGTTGGGTTCGAATCGCGCGTCGATGCCGTATGCCTCGATGGCAGCGGCGATCGCGGCGAAGTTCTCGCGCCCGAGTGCCTCGAGGCGGGCGACTTCGTCCGGGAAGTGCGCAACGCCGTTGGCAAGACCGTGGGTGATGGATGCGTCGACGAATCCCCCATTGCGGCCGGACGCGTGCGCGGCCACCGAGTCGCCTTCGACGACGAGCACGTCGCGGTCGGGGTCGCGCTCCTTCGCCTGGATGGCGGCCCACAGGCCGGTGTAACCCGCGCCGACAATCAGCAGGTCGGTCGCGGCGCCGGTCGTGAGCCCCGACCCGGGTTCGGGAGCGTCGGGGGTGTCGAGCCAGAAGACCGCCGGCTCGGCGTCACGCAGCGAGGGATGCATGCGCTGCCCACCCGCCGGCGAGGTGCGGCGGCGCTCGCGCATAACTGTGACCCTACGTTCCGATGCTGAGACGCCGCTCCGTCACCAACCCGAATTGCGAACCCGAGCGATCGTTGACCCGGTCAGACGTAGGCGGCGCGGACCCTCCAACTACAGCCGTCCGGTCCGAACCAGGTGCACTCGCCGAGGCGATTCTCGGTCTCGACGAGTTCGCGCAGCGGCAGCGGTAGGTCCTCGAACGAGTAGACGTCGGTGACACAGAGTTCGTGGTCGCAGATCTCGACCGCGAAGCGGTGCCGGTGGATCGTCCCGCCGAATGTGCCCCGCGCGCGCATCGAGTCCCATTTTGCGTCCGGATGTTGCGCGAGTGGTGGATGGTGGCCCGATCCGGCGTTGCTTGGGCGATGTCAACCGGCCATGAGCGCGCCGAGGCGCTTCAGGGTGGGTGTGGCCGCGCCGAGCGTGAACTCGGCCTGCTTGATCCACAGGAAGTGCCGGTGGATCGGATAGCCGAGATCGATGCTGATCCCGCCGTGGATGTGCAGTGCCGCGTGCGCGATCTGGTTGCCGCCCTCGCACGACCAGTACTTGGCGGTCGCGACCTCGTCGGGCACCTCGCGACCCTCGTCGAGGTGCGTCGCCGCCTGCAACATGGTGAGTTCGATCGCCTGGTTGTTGATGTACGCGTCGGCCATCCGTTGCGAGACGGCCTGGAAGGTGCCGATCTGGCGGTCGAACTGTTTGCGGTCGATCGTGTGTTGCGCCGTGATGCGCACCGCCGAGTCGCACACCCCGCCGATCAGCGCGCACATCCCGACGAGCGTGCGCGCCAGCGTGAAGTCCAGGATCTCACGGCCGGTCCCGGGTGAGCCGAGCATGTCCGCCGTGGTGCAGCGAACCCCGTCGAAGCTGACTTCGAAGAGGTGCTCGTAGTTCTGACCGACCTGGCGCGCCAGTGAGACACCACCCGCGGCCGTCGCAACGGAGAAGACGGCCACGTCGTCGCTGCCCGCGACGCGCGTCGATACGAGCATGGTGCCGGCCACGTCGGCGAACGGCACGTTCGTCTTGATCCCGTCGATGCGCCAGCCGTCGCCGTCGCGCGTCGCGATGACGTGCGGATCGTCGGCTTCGCACTCGTATTCCATGAGCGCCGCGGTGGCGATCAACTCACCGCTCGCGATCCGTGCGAGGTCGGCCTGCTGCTCCGGCGTCCCGAACCGCGCCAGTGGGAGCGCGGCGCTGACGAGGCAGGGCAGGATCGGGATCGGCGCCACCTGCTTGCCGACCTCGCGCAGCACTAGACACAGGTCCAAGAAGCCGAGCCCGAGACCGCCGTGCGCTTCGGGGATCGCGATACCGAGCAGGTTCGCGTCCGCCAAGGCGTTCCAGCCAGCGCGGTCGATGCCCTCGTCGCTCTGTTCCGACGCCTTGAGTGTTGCGAGGTTGCCCCGATCGGTGAGGATCGTTCGGGCGAGACCGATGAGGTCTTCTTGGGTCTCCGACAGCGAGAAGTCCATGAGAATTGCGGCCTTTCCGGATCGCGGGGCAGCGGCAGGCTTGCGGCTCAGCGGGAGATCGACGGCATGCCGAGCCCGAACAGGGTGATGAGATCGCGCTGCATCTCGTTGACCCCGCCGCCGAACGTCAAGATGTGCATCGAGCGGACCATCTGCTCGATGCGCCCCCGGACGGCCGCGCCGGGCGAGCCGCGGCGCAAGACGGCGTGCGACCCGAGCACTTCGAGCATCAGCCGGCCCGCCTCCATGTAGAACTCGGTGCCGAACACCTTGATGCTCGACGCTGCGGCCGGCTGCAGGGTCTCGCCGTTCGTCGCCGACCAGGCGATCTTCCAGTTGGCGAGCTTCAGGTACTCGAGCTTGGCGTGCACGGTGGCGAGCTTGACCTGCACCCATTCCTGGTCGATGACCCGCCGGCCGTCGGTGAGCTTCGTGTCCTTGGCCCATGCGCTGACATCGGCGAGGTGGCGTTCGATGATGCCCGAGCTGCACAACGTGACCCGCTCGTGGTTGAGCTGGTTGGTGATCAGGCTCCAGCCGCCGTTCTCCTCGCCGACGAGGTACTTGGCGGGGACGCGCACATCCTCGTAGTAGGTGATGTTGGTGTTCATCCCGCCGAAGTTCTCGATCGGCTTCACCGAGAAGCCCGGCGTGTCGGTCGGCACGATGATGATGGAGATCCCCTTGTGCTTCTTCACCTCGGGGTTGGTGCGGACCGCGAGCCAGATATAGTCGGAGCCGGTCGCGAGGCTCGTGAAGATCTTCTGCCCGTTGATGATGTACTCGTCGCCGTCGCGCACGGCACGGGTCTTCAAGCTCGCGAGATCGGTGCCGGCGTCGGGTTCGGTGTAGCCGATCGCGAAGTGGATTTCGCCGGCGAGGATCTTCGGGATGAACTCCTGCTTCAGTTCTTCGCTGCCGTAACGCATGATCGTCGGCGCGACCGAGTTGATCGTGAGCATCGGCACCGGCGCGCCCGAACGCATCGACTCGTCGAAGAACACGAATTGCTCGATCGGTGTCAGGTCCTTGCCGCCGAACTCCTTGGGCCAGCCGAGTCCGCACCAACCGTCCTGCGCCATCTTGCGCCACAGGTCCTTGGAGGCCTGGCCGATTCCCTCGCCGCGGCGGAGTTCTTCTTCGGCTTCGGGCGTGATGAGCTGCTCGTAGTAGGCGCGCAACTCGTCGCGCAGCGCCTCGTGCTCCTTGCTGTACCCGACGTACATGCATCCTCCGGGTCGTGTGGCTTGTCGTGTGGCCGGCTCGGGGAGCGGGCCGGGAACGGGGAACATCGCAGCAACGTCGCCGGCACCACGCCCGGCGCCTCTCACTAGAACACGTTCTATCTTCGCGGATGCCGGCGGGTGATGTCGACCCGAGCCGAGGTCGCCGAGGGTGCTGGACCGAGACCGATCGGGGCGCGACAGTGAGCACCATGTCCGACAACGATGGTGGCCGTTCACTGCTCAGCCCGAAGCGGATCGGGTGGCTCTTCCTGGTCGTGCTGCTCGTCGTGTTCTGGGCCCAGAACCGCGACGAGACGAAGGTGACCTTCATCTTCGGCGACGCCACGGTACGGACCTGGGTCGCGCTCGTGTGCGCGAGCGCGGTGGGGTTCGTCATCGGCTTCCTCGTGCGCGGCGATCGCGACTGAACCTGGCGCGCACTGAACCTGGCGCGCACTGAACCTGGCGCGCACTGAACCTGGCGCGCACTGAACCTGGCGCGCACTGAACCTGGCGCGCACTGAACCTGGCGCGCACTGAACCTGGCGCGCACTCTGTTGGTCGGGATTGTTGGCGGGGCTACCGAATTGGGCAAAGAAGCCGTGGTTTCCGAAGCTTCGGTTTGGTTCAGGGGTTGTGGTCGAAGACCTCACAGCAGCCGTCGAGCGCGCGGCCCTGCGCCGCGGCGAGGAGCGCGGCGCGCGGCACAGCATCGAGCGGCGCGCAGACGTGGACCGCGTGCACGACCGCTCCGATCCGTACGACGGCGTCGACGAGCGCGCCGGGATCGGCGAGATCGACGTCGGTGTGGCTCGCGAGCCAGGCGACGTCGGGCCGCGCCGGCGCGACGCTGTGGACCTCGGCCCCGGCCTCGACCAGGTCGCGCACGATGGCCGCGCTCGCACCCGCGACACCCACCGCGATGACGCGACGGCCGCGTTGATCGGACACCGCTGCCGACACGACGACCGATCCGTTCGACGCGCCGTCAGTCGTGGACGGCGATCGCCCGCTCGGGGCAGTTGTCGGCACCGAGCTTCGCTTGCGCCCGTTGTACCTCGGTCAGCGGCTCGGTGACCAGGATCTCGCAATGCCCGAAGTCATCCGCGCCGAACACGTCAGGTGCGAGCGCATAGCAGCGCCCGTGGCCGGTGCACAGCGTGGTGTCGACGACGACCTTCACGCGCGACTCCCGCTGCCAACGCGCGAGCCCGCGCTGAACACAAGCGGGAGGTACTCGACGGCACGTAGTCCCGACGTGTACACCGGTCGTTCGCCGGCTTTGATCGCGTAGTCGGGCATCCGGCGGTGGATCTCCTCCATCGCCACCCGCAGCTCGAGCCGCGCCAGGTGCGATCCCAGGCAGCGGTGCACGCCGCCACCAAAGGAGAGGTGGCGGTTGCCCGAGCGCGTGAAGTCGATGTCGTCGGGTTTCGGGAACTCGGCGGGGTCGATGTTCGCCGACCCCAGGAGACACACGACGTTCTCGCCGGCCTTGATCGTCTCGCCACGCATCTCGATGTCCTGCGTCGCGCGGCGCGGCAGGGCCGGCACCGGTGTCTCCCACCGCATGAGTTCCTCGACCGCCGCGGGCACGAGCCCGAGATCGGCAACGATCGCGTCGCGCCGTTCGGCATGCTGCGCGAGGTTGCTGATCGAACAGGTCAGGGTCGCGGTCACCGTGTCGAGGCCGGCGATCATCATCAGGAAGCAGATGTCGGCAACCTCGTCGTCGTCGAGGTTGTGACCGTCGATCTCCGCCTGGACGAACAGGGTGATGAGGTCGTCGCGCGGGTTGGCGCGCCGGTCGGAGATCACCGGCGAGAAGTAGTCGTAGATCGCCTGACCGGCTTCGTGCTGGACGACCTTGGCCTCGTCCATCGACTCGACCGCGGGCCGGATGATGTCGTCCTTCCAGCGCAAGAATCGGTCGAGGTGCTCGATGGGCAGGCCCAGGATCTCGAGGAACACCCGGCACGGCAGCGGGATCGCGAGATCGGCACTGAACTCGCACTCGCCCCGTTCGATGAACTCGTCGATCAGGTCGTTGACGAGCGCGCGCACCTTCGGTTCGAGCTTCGCCATCTCGCGCGGAGCAAAGATCGGGTCGAGCAGGCGGCGGTACTTCACATGGTCGGGCGGGTCGATCTGCAGCGGGATCAGGGGCCGTATGTTGCCGATCTCGATCGCGTTCACCGAACTGAACAACTCGGGGTTCTTCAGGGCGAACATCACGTCGTCGTGACGGGTGAGCACGATCGGCCCGTCGGGGATGCGCATGACGGGTGTCGTCTCGCGCATCTCGGTGTAACCGGGTTGCGGGTGCGCCAGCGCCTCGGGATCGGCATCGAACGCGTTGGGTCCGAAGCGCAACGGTTCGTCGCCGCCGTCGGGGCCGGGCAGCGGATCGGTGATCTGGCCGCCGGCCGGGCCAACGATGGGCCCAGTGGTCGGGCCAGTGATGGGCCCAGTGGTCGGGCCAGTGATGGGCCCAGTGGTCGGGCCAGTGATGGGCCCAGTGGTCGGGCCCGTGGTCGGGGCATCGGTGTCGGTCATGGGTCCACCTCGGCGGATCTCGTCACGCGTGCGCCAACCCGTCGAATTCGGGGCCTGACGTCGCCGTCAGGGTAGCGGCCCTGTGTCGCGCCGTGCTCGGCCGCGACCACTCCCCTGCCTGCGCGCGCCGCGCCGATCCACCAGGCGCGCTCACTGAATGGTCCAGTCCGACGAGGCGATCAACTCGCCGACACGTTGCACGAAGCGAGCCGCGTCGGCCGGGTCGACGGCCCGCGCGTCGTAACCCAGGCCGAGGTGACCGACGAGCGCGATGCGCGGCGTCGCGGTGAGCGCATCGGCGACGACGCGCTTGCGCACACCGTCGGTCGACAGGATCGCGACCTGAGGCCGGTTGATGATCGGGAAACTCCAATGGGTTCCATAGCCACCGGGGTTGGTGATCGTGAACGTGCCCCCGGCGAGATCGTCCGGTTCGAGTCGCTTGGCGCGCGCTCGGGCGGCAAGATCGCTGATCGTGGCCGCGAGTCCGCCGACGGTGCGGTTCTGTGCGTCGCGAACCACGGGTACGACGAGTCCCTCGTGATCCAGGTCGACCGCGATCCCGAGATGCACCTCCGAGTGACCGAGCACCGTCTCGCCGTCGGTGGTCGCATTCAGGCTCGGGTACTCATGCAGCGCGACGACGACGGCGCGCGCCACGAACGGCAGGTACGTGAGGCGCCGGTCACGACGCGCCTCGTCGAGCGCCGTGTAGTCGGCGCGCGCGATCACGTGCGCGTGCGCGGCCGTGTGCTTGCTCGCGACGAGTGCCACCGCGGCACGAACCCGAATCCGGTTGAACGGCACACGCTCGGCCGGTCCGGCGAGTGGGAGCACAGACGGCGTTCCGGGCAAGGGGTCACGATCGTGGCCGAAACGCGATCGCGGCGCGACGAATCCTGCCGGACTCCGGCGTGCCGATCGCGACCGCCAGGGAAGGACGTCATCGGTCGTGTCGGCGACCCTATCCTCGCCCCTGGGAGCGGCAACACCCGCCGCCGGCCCGATGACCCGGTGCGCCCATGTTCGGACGCCAGCCGGCCCCGCCCGAGAAGATCCCGCCCGAAAAGATCCCGCCCGAGAAGATCCCGACGAGGTGATCGATGGTCACCACGAAGACCGAGCGCACGATCGACCTCGACGAGGCCGTGGCCGACTTCCGCCTGGCGCTGTTGTCGCGCCACCTCGACGACCGCGAGATCGCGCTGCGCGGACAGAGCAAGGTGTTCTTCCAGATCTCGGGGGCGGGCCACGAGGCACTCTGCCTCGGGTTGGCGCGCTCGTTGCGCCCGGCCTATGACTGGTTCTTCCCCTACTACCGCGACCGCGCCCTGGCGCTCGCGCTCGGGGTGACACCGACCGAGATCCTGCTGCAGGCCGTCGGCTCGGCCGCCGATCCGGCGAGCGGTGGCCGCCAGATGCCGTGCCACTGGGGCAAGCGCGAACTGCATCTCGTGAGCCAGACCTCGTGTACCGGCTCGCAGTGCCTACCCGCGGTCGGCTGCGCCGAAGCCGCGCGCTACATCGGACGGCGGCACCTCTCCGGATGCACCGCGCACGGCGACGAGGTCACCTATGTGTCGCTCGGCGAAGGTGCGTGCAGCGAAGGCGAGTTCTGGGAGTCGCTCAACTCCGCGGCGCGGCTCCACCTCCCGGTGCTGTTCGTCGTCGCCGACAACGGCTTCGCGATCTCGGTGCGGGCCGACGACCAGCATCCCGCCCCGATCCACGAGATGGTGCGGGGGTTTCGCGGCCTCCACGTCGTCAAGGTCGACGGGCGCGACTACTTCAAGGTCCGGGCCAAAGGCGCCGACGCGGTCGCGCACGTCCGCATGGGGACCGGCCCCGCGCTCGTGCACGCGACCGTCACGCGGCCCTACGCGCACTCGCTCTCGGATGACCAGAAGAAGTATCGCTCACCCGACGAACTCGAGGACGAGGTCCACCACGACCCGATCGAGCACTGGGCACGGCAACTGATCCGTCGCGGTGCGCTCACGCGCGAGTCCGTCGACGAACTCCGCGCCGAAACCTTTGCCGAGGTGCGTGCCGCGGCCGAGGCCGCGCTCGCCGCGACGCGGCCCGACCCGCGCTCGGTGCTCGACCACGTCGTCGCCCTCCCCACGATCGCCGATCCGGGCGAACCCGAGCCCCAAACCGAGGCCGCGACCGCGGCAGATGCCGACGCCGCGCCCGTGACCTTCGGCGAGGCCATCCGCCTCACCCTGCACGAACAAATGGCGATCGACGAGCGCATCCGCGTGTTCGGCGAAGACGTCGCCGACGCCGATCCCGACGTGCTCGACCAGGTGAGCGGCAAGGGCGGCGTGTTCGGCATCACCTTCGGGTTGCAGCGCGCCTTCGGCGAGGCGCGCTGCTTCAACACACCGCTGGCCGAGGCCAACATCGTCGGGCGCGGCGTCGGCATGGCGCTGCGCGGGCTCAAGCCGTGCGCCGAGGTCCAGTTCTTCGACTACATCTGGCCGGCGATGCAACAGCTCACGCAAGAGGCGGCGACGACCCGTTGGCGCAGCAACGGGAGCTACTCGTGTCCGCTCGTCGTGCGTGTCGCGATCGGCGGGTACCTCTCCGGCGGCGCGATCTGGCACAGCCATTCGGGCGAGTCGATCTTCGCCCACGTGCCCGGCTTGCTGATCGCGTTCCCGAGCCGGGCGCGCGATGCCGCGGGGCTGTTACGCACCGCGTTCGCGTGCGACGACCCGGTGCTGTTCCTCGAGCACAAGCACCTGTATCGACAGGGCTACAACCGCGACCCGATGCCGCCGCCGAAGTGGCGGCTGCCGTTCGGGTGCGGCGCGCGCGTGACGCATGGCGACCGTGCGACCGTCGTCACCTGGGGCGCGACGGTGCATCGGTCACGCCAGGCCGTCCAGCAACTCGCGACCGACTCGGGTGTCGACCCCGGCGTCGAGATCATCGACCTGCGCACCATCACGCCGTGGGACCGCGATCTCGTGCGCGACTCGGTCCGCCGAACCGGACGCGTTCTCGTCGTCCACGAAGACACGCTCACGTGCGGGTTCGGCGCCGAGGTTGCCGCCTTCGTCGCCGACGACTGCTTCGAGTACCTGGCCGCACCGGTGTGGCGACTCACCACTCCCGACGTGCTCGTCGGTTACGAACCGACCCTCGAACAGGCGACGCTTCCGCAGGTCGCCGACATCGCCCGCGATCTCGCGGCGCTGCTGGCGTACTGACCTCCTGCGCGATCGACGGTTCCGAGTGAGCGACGCGGCGATGACCGACGCGCCGCTCGTTCATCCGACGGCGGCGCGTCCGCCCTCGAGCCAACCTCGGAGTTGCGGGTCGAGTCGGGCCGCGGCCTCGTCGTAGGCGGCCAGGTCGTCGTCGGTGAGGACGTGGCGCCAGCGGCCGTTGGTCCCCTTGAAGAGGAACCGATCGATGCCGCCCTCGAAGATCATGGCCGCGGGATCGCCCTGCGCCTCGTCGCCACGCGCTTCGGTGCGCATCGCGTCGAGTTGCACCGAGTCGACAATCGCGGGCCAGCGATCCTCGGCGACATCGATCGCGCAAAATGCTGCGAGCCGGCGCATCTCGGCCTCGATGTCAGCGAGCATGTCGCCGAAGTGCATGAAGTGCACGTTCGGGAGCGAGCGCCACTGCCACCACGTCGCGAGGTGGTGGTGGTGCGACCAGAACGGCCAGCCGTCTGGCTCCCACTCGAACCACCCCTCGGCGATCCACCGCTGCCACAGGTCGCGCGGTTCGGCGGGACAGCGCGGGAACTCTGCACCGGGGCGCTCGGCGTCGTTGAAGAGCATGTAGGCCAGGTCGGTGTACGCGCCGTAGTGATTCCACAACGACATGAACACGTCGCGGGTGTCGCGCCCGACGACGACGTACTTGGCCTCGGGGAAGAACCGAAGACCGTCGGCGGCGAGATGGCTCTTCACGAAACGGCGGTGGGTCTGCGCTTCGAGGGATTCGATCATCGGTTCGATCGGCCCGTGAAAACGCGCGTCGACCCACGGCGAGATCTCCATCAGACCGCGCCCGTCGCGTACGGGGCCGAGGACGAGTTCGGCGAGTATCCGTTGCGTCCACGTGGTGCCCGCCTTGTACGCGGTCGTGACGATGATGTCGTCCTCACGCGGCAGGAAGTGATCCCATCGCGTGCTGTCGAGGTGGTGGTTGCGGTACTCGTGGATGCGCTCGGGCGTGGGAGTGGTCACGCCTCGGAGCGTAGGCACCGCCGGCTCCGAGATGCGGGTCGGACGGGTCGTCGCACGCGCGCGACGGCCGCGCCGCCGCTCGATTCACGCGTCGAGTGCCGCGAGGAAGGTCGTGCGATCCGGGCCGAGCGGGGGTTCGGCCGGACGCGACGAGCGTTCGGCATAGGACTGCAGCACCGCAGCGATCACGTCGCGGTCGGTCATCAGAGCGTCCGGGGTCGCCTCGAGGTTGAACCATCGGAGGAACGCGCGGAACACGACCGGAGAGGTTCGCACCGCGGGCAGCAGCCCGTCGCGGAACAACTCGCGCATCCATGCCCGCGGATCGACGGTGCCGTCGGCGGCGGTCGTGGTGAGCGAACCGTTCGCCGCGAACTCCTTGGCCTCGCGGTCCTGTTGCACGGCGGCACGGAACCACGGGTCCAGTTGGGCATCGGTGAAGTCGTGGAACGATCGTTCGCGTTCGCCGGGCCCGAGTACGAGTCGGTCGACGAGACCGAAGGCGTGGACGAGCGCCAGCGAGCAGCCGCGGCCGTACAGCGGATTCGTGCAGAGGTGGGCGTCACCCACGGCTGCGAAACCGAGCGCGATCGGCGTGCCGCCCCTATCGACATCGACGAACCAACGGCGGCGGTTCCGCAACCCCGCCATCGCGTGCACCGGCGTGATCGCTTCGGCCCTCCCGTCGAGCCACGGCTGCGCGGCCGGGAGTTGCGCCGCGGCGCGCTCGAACGCCGATGCGTCGGTGATCCGGCGCATCGCGCGGTCGTCGGTGTCGAGCGCGAACGTGATCGAGAACGTGCGGTTGTCGCCGACGAACACCGCGAACTTCAGGTAACCGAGATCGCCTCCGATAGGCCCGCTCGAATCGGGTGGGTCGTGGTGGTCACGCAGCCGGTAGAAGCGCGACAGGTACACGATCTCGGAGGGGAACAACATCTCGGCTGGTTCGGTGACGTCGATGCCGCGCAGCCACTCTGTCGAGCCCGTGCGCGGCCCGGTGGCGTCGACCACGAAGTCCGCGGTGATGTTCACCGCGGCACCGTCGTCGAGACGGCGGCCGCGCACCCCGACGACCGATGGCGGGAGGCCACCCGTTTCGGGGCGCGCGACGAGACCGTCGATCGTCACGCCGTCGACGAACTCGACGTCGGGCACCGCGAGCACGGCGCGGCGCAACACCCATTCGAACGTCGTGCGCCGGCACGCCAACGCGCACAGCCGCTCGTCGCCGGGCCGAGGCTCGCGATCGGTGAGCGTCGGCGGCAGCTTGTCGGTGAAGCGCAACTCGGTCGCGCCCGCCGCAAGCAACCCGGCGTAGACGTCCGGGGCCCGATCGAGGAGCAGGTTCCGCAGCCGCGCGAGGAACGCATGGCTGTGCCGCACCTGCGGCGCGCCGCGCCGGTCCCACGCGAACGCCGCGTCGGCCGACTCGGGCATGGGGGTCGCGTCCCGTTCGACGACCGTGACTCGGTGACCGGCGCGGCCCGCTGCCAACGCCGTCCCGAGCCCGGCGACTCCGCCTCCGACAACGACGACGTGCACGGCGCAGGCGATCGTCTCGGACGACGGTCAGCGCGTCGGTCGGGCGCCGACGATCGAGGCGCGCTCCATGATGCGGACCTCGGGCCAGTAGTCGCTGGCGGCGTAGTGCTGGACCGCGCGGTTGTCCCAGAACGCGACCGAGTTCGGCTCCCAGCGGAACCGGCACTGGTACTCGACGGTCTCGGCCTGCCGGCACAACCGGTCGAGCAGGGCAGACGCCGCGCCCGCGTCGGCAACGCCGGCAGCCGCGTCCGGGACGATGTGGTCGGTGAACACCCGGTTGACGTACAGGTGCTTCCTGCCGGTCGCAGCGTGCGACGCCACGACGGGATGCGTCACGAGCGGGTACTGGTCACGCATGGCGGCACGCCGTTCGGCGGGGACTTGACCTGCGAACGCCCGCATGAAGTCGTGGACCGCGTCGAGCACGTCGAGCGAGGCGCGAACCTCGTCGGGGAGGCCCTCGTACGCGGCGATCATGTCGGCGAACAGCGTGTCACCTCCGACCTGCGGGACGGCGATCGCGTGGAGGACCGCGCCCAGGGAAGGGCACTCGCGCCAGGTCACGTCGTGATGCCAGGCGTTCTCGTAGCCCGCGACCTCGGCCGACTTCTCGAACCGAACGAGCTCGGGGTGCTCGGGGTTCGGCGGGATGAACGGGTGGACCTCGAGTTCGCCGAAACGACGCGCGAACGAGACGTGCTGCGCAGGCGTTATGGGTTGGTCGCGGAAGAAGATCACCTTGTATTCGTGGAGTGCGGTGCGCAGCTCGGCGATCACCGGTTCGGGAAGCTCGACCGTGAGGTCAACTCCCGCGATCTCGGCACCGAGGGTCGCGGCGAGCAGGCGGGCATCGAAGTGCTGCCATTCGAGGGCGAGGAGGCGACGGCGCTCCTCGGCGAGGTGCGCCACCGGACCGATCGCAGTCCGGCCATCGGTGGTGGTGCGGCGGCGGGCGTCGAGTGCGGCGCCGGGATCTCGCGTCGCGACGATCGTGCCGTCCGGCGTCGGGCCCGGGGTCGGGCCCGGAATCGGACTCCGGGTCATCGCGTCTCCCTTGTCGCGCTCGATCGCCGACACGCGCGCGGCGCTCGTGGCAGGGCCCGAAGCGGGCCGCGCGTGCGACGCTAGGTCGCGCTCCGGTCGAGGAGGCGACGGGCGGTGCCGCCGAGGAACAGCGCCATCGCCTCGTCATCGAGCGGGAGGGCGCGGGCCTCGGCGATGGAGCGCGCCAACGGGAACCACGGTTCGTCGCTCCCCCAGAGCACCCGGCCGCGGTACTTCGACGAGTTCATGAACCGGACGAGCGCCGGATCCATGTAGCGCGGCGCATAGGCGGTGCAGCTCAGGTACAGGTTCGGCCACTTGCGCATGTAGTTCATCAGGAGTTCTTCGTACGGATGGCCCATGTGCGCGCCGATGATCACGAGCCCCGGGAAGTCGATCATGACGTCCTCGAGCAACTCGGGATGCTGGACACGCGAGCGCACCCGCGGCCCGGGCACTCCGACGTTGATCGCAACGGGGATGCCCAACTCCTCGCACACCGAATAGACCGGGTAGTGCAACGCGTGATTGATCGGCACCTGCGTCGACAGCGGCATGACTCGAACCATGGCGAGGCGCGGGTGCTGCGCGTACTCGCGGATCCGCTGCACATTCTTCGTCGGGCGTTCCGGTGCCGCGAGCCCGGCTGCCACGAGAAAGCGCCCGGGGTGCGCGTCGGCGACGTCGAGCGCATCGTGCACCGAGCTCCCGACGATGCCGGGACACAACACGCCGGTCGCGACACCGTGAGAGTCCATCTCGTCGATCAGCGCACCGACGCCGACGCCGGCCGACCCGTCGCCGCCGAGGTATTGGGGGATGTGGGCGTTCGCCGGATCGCCGAGAAAGGCCGCGGCGGAACCCTCGGTCACGAGATTCACCCAGATGTCGACGACGTCCAATGCCGCTGTCCTCCGTCGGGCCCCTGTTCTCCGCAGGGCCCCTGTTCTCCGTCGGGCCCCTGTTCTCCGTCGGGCCCCTGTTCTCCGTCGGGCCCAAGTCCTGCGTCGGGCCAAGTCCTGCGTCGGTTCCCTGTGGTCCCCGGGCGGATCGGGGACGATACGTCGCGGCCGTGTCCAGAGGCCAACGCCCTCGCGCGCGTCGAACACCGGCCATACCGGCTTGCAAATCCCGCGCCGAGTTGGCAATGTTCCCGAAATCTGACGGGGCATCAGGTTCGCGCACGGTCGGCGAGCAGGGGCTGCCCCACTTGCAGCCAACCAAGGGGGATCCCGTGCATCGCACACGCGTCTTCGCACTCGGTGCCGCTCTCGCGTTCACACTCGCCGCCTGCGGCGGCGGCGAGGACATCACCGAGCCGAGCACAACCCAGTCGAGCGGCGGTGGCGGAACGACCGCGACGACCGCACCGGATCCCTGCGCGGGCGAGACGCTCGAGGCCACCGACGTCGGGATCACCGCGGACTCGATCACCATCGCCGTGATCGCCGACACCGGCTCAACCCTCCGTCCGGGCCTGTTCCAGGGTTCCGTCGACGCGATCAAGGCGTGGGCCGAGTGGAAGAACGCCAACGGTGGCGTCGCCTGCCGCGAGGTCGTGGTCAAGGACTACGACTCGAAGCTGTCACCGTCCGACGCCAAGAACTCGCTCACGTCTGCGTGCAGCAACGCCTTCGCGCTCGTCGGCACCACCGCGCTGTTCGTGAACGACATGACCCCGGTCGAGACCTGCCCCGACGCCAACGGCGACGCCACGGGCATCACCGACTTCGCGGTGCTCCAGACCGAACCGGCCCAACAGTGCAGCAACTGGGACTTCGCGGTGCTGCCGGGCCAGGGATCCTGCCCGTACGACGGTGAAGGCGAGCGCACGTTCCGCGTCGCCGACGGTCCGTTCCGCTACTACCTCGACCGCCTCGATGAGTTCGGTGTCGACTCGCTCCACGGTGTCTGGGTCATCCCCGCTGACCTGCCCAGCACGATCAGCGCGTCGATGCCCGGGTTCCGCCACAGCCAGCGACTCGGCATCGAACTCGATGCCGAGTTCGGGGCGAGCGGCCTTTCCACGCAGACGGCGTACACGCCGTTCGTGCAGTCGATCAAGGACAACGAAGCGACGTACGCACGCAACGGTCTCGACTACACCGGGACCGTCTTCCTGCGAAAGGAGGCGGCGATCCAGGGCGTCGACACCGTCAAGGTCTGGGACTGTTCGCTGCAGTGTTACGACCAGCGGCTCATCACCGAGGGCGGGGCCGACGTCGACGGCCAGTACACCTGGATCACGTTCCTGCCGTTTGAGGACGCCGGGGCCAATCCGACCCTCGACGCCCTGCTCGAGTACAACCCCGAGTCCGACGGCTTCGGCGCGCAAGCCTGGGCGGCGGGCGAGGCGTTCGCGGCCGCGGTGCAGAGCATCCTCGACCGCGACGGCCCCAATGGCCTGACCCGCGCGTCGATCCTGGAAGCAGCCCGAAACCTGCACGAGTTCGACGCCGGCGGATTGATCCCGCCCACCGACATCGGCGGCAAGCGCGGATCGGCCTGCTACATCATGATGCAGGTGCAAGACGGCGAGTTCGTGCGGGTCGAGCCGACGGAGCCCGGCACATTCAACTGTGACGGCACGGTCGAGGAGATCACGCTCGATCCCGCGACCGCATTCCAGCCGTAGGCGTGCGCCGCTACGTCACCCCGGTCCTGGTCGCGGCCGCCCTCGTGGCGGTCGCGACCACCAACTGGTCAGGCCGCTCGCTCGACGCCGAGAGCATCTTCCAACTCCTGATCCTCGCGTTGCCGCTCGCAGGGATCTACGCGCTCGCCGCGACCGGCCTCGTCGTCGTCTACTCGACCACCGGCGTGTTCAACTTCGCGCAGGGCGGCATCGGGATGCTCGCCGCGTTCGTGTACTGGGAACTCAAGGTCAACCAGGAAATGCCGACCGCGGTCGCGCTGGTCGCCACCGTGTTCGTGTTCGCGCCGTTGACGGGACTCGTGCTCGAACGACTCGTGATGCGCCACCTCGTCGGCAAGGACCTCGTGGTGCAACTCATGGTCACGGTCGGTCTGCTGTTCGGCTTCATCGGCATCGCCAACACCGTGTGGGATCCGAACGCGGGCCGATCCGTCCCGACCCTGTTCGGCCGGGACGGTATCGAGATCGCCAACATCACGCTCACCTGGCACCGGCTCATCGCCTTGTCGGTCGCGGTGGTGCTGGTCGGCGGGCTGCGCTTCTTGCTCTACTCCACCCGCACCGGAATCTCGATGCGCGCGGTGGTCGACAACCGCGGTTTGGCCGCCCTCGCCGGCATCCCCGCCGGGCGCGTGTCACGCGTGTCGTGGATGCTCGGCTGCGTCCTCGCCGCGCTCTCCGGCGTGCTCATCGCCCCCGAGACCGGGATGTCGGCCGGCGGGGCGCTCACGCTCGCCACGCTCGTCCCCGGGTTCGCCGCGGCGGCACTCGGCCGGATGCGCAGCCTGCCGCTCGCCTACGCGGGCGCGCTCGTGCTCGCGTTGCTCCAGCAGTTCTCGGCGACGTTCCTCTCGTTCGGTGGCCGTTGGGCGCAGGTCCCGGCGCGCATCCCCGAGATGATGCTGTTCGCAACGCTGCTGTTCCTGCCGGCGGCGAACGTGCGCTTCGCGCGCATCACCGCGGTGCGACGGCGCGGGCGGGTGGTGCGGCCGCGCGAGGGCGCTGTCGGGCTGCTGATCCTGGCCCTGTTCATCCCCTTCCTCGGTTCGCTCCTCACCACGACGAACCTGAGCCGTTTGACGTTGGCGATGTCGGTGGCCATCGTGGCACTGTCGCTCGTGCCGCTCACCGGCTGGGCGGGGCAGGTCTCGTTCGCGCCGCTCGCCTTCGCCGGGATCGGCGCGGCCGTGTTCTCGCAGATCGGCGGCGCCGAAGGCCACCCGTGGGCAGTGCTCGTCGCGGCCGCGCTCACCGCGCCGGTCGGGACCTTGCTGAGCCTGGTTGCGGTGCGACTCCAAGGCTTGTACCTCGGCCTCGCCACGTTCGCGTTCGCGTTCGTGACCCGCGATGTGATTCTGAACCAGCCGTTCGCGTTCGGGGGGCAGTCGCTGCCCGCGCCGCGCCAGACGTGGTTCGGCTTCGACGTCAGCGACAACAGCGACTACCTGATCCTCGCGACGGTCGTGTTCGGCGTCGTGGGCGTGGCGTTGCTGATGCTGCGCAACAGCGCGTGGGGCAGGCGGCTCGTGGCCATGCGCGACAGCGAGGCCGCCAGCGCGACCGTCGGGGTGAACCTGTTCGAGACGAAGGTCGCCGTGTTCACCCTTTCGGCGGCGATCGCCGGCCTCGGCGGTGCGTTCATCGCCATGTACCACCAGCAGGTCGCGGCGACCGAGTTCGAAGCGCTCGCCAGCCTCGGGTTGGTGCTCCAGATGGCGATCGGCGGCCTCGGCTTCATCACCGGCGCGGTGTTCGCTGGCGTGTTCCAGCTCCCCATTCAGATCGTGATCGAGAAATGGCCAGGGGTTTCGCTGTTCCGCGGGCTCGAACGCGTCGCGCCGGGCTTCGGGGCGCTCGGCATCATCCAGAACCCCGACGGCGCGGTCGTGGCCATCGGCGAGGGGTTCGCGCCGCAGTTGCCGGGCCGCAACGACGCCAAGGAGCACCTGAGGGCGCTCCGCCGGCAGCGGGCCGCGCGCTACGACGTCGAGTCGGCCGAACTCGGACTCTCCACCCCGATCAACGTGAGTGCGGTGAGCGCGCTCGAACGCAAACTGGGAGTCACCGCCGACCTTGCCGAGGCGCCGGCATGACGGGCGCGCGGCTCGACATCGACCGGGTGTCCGTCCGCTTCGGAGGGTTGCTCGCCGTCGACACGGCCACGCTCCACGTCGAGTCGGGCTCGGTGATCGGGCTCATCGGGCCGAACGGTGCGGGCAAGACCACGCTGTTCAACGTCATCACCGGATTGCTCGCGCCGAGCGGCGGTGCGGTGCTGCTCGACGGCCGCGATCTGAGCAACGCCAAGCCGTACAAGCGCGCCCGCCGCGGCATCGCCCGCACGTTCCAGCGCCTCGAGGCGTTCGGGAGCCTGACAGTGCGCGAGAACGTGATGGTCGCGGCCGAGATGCGCAGGCGCTGGGCGGGACGCTTCGACGCGTCGAGCGAGGTGCAGGCGATCCTCGAACGCGTCGGCATCGCCCACCTCGCCGATGCCCGCGCCGAGGATCTGCCCACCGGCAACGCGCGGCTGTGCGAACTTGCACGGGCGCTGGCGGTCGCGCCGAAGATCCTGTTGCTCGATGAGCCGTCGTCGGGGCTCGACGAGGACGAGACCGATCGCCTCGGCCTGCTGTTGCGCGACCTCGCCGCCGACGGACTCGGCGTCCTCCTCGTCGAGCACGACATGCCGTTGGTGATGACGACCTGCGACTACATCCACGTGCTCGACTTCGGCCGGATCATCGCCCGCGGAACTCCTTCCGAGGTGCAGTCGGACGAGCAGGTGCAGCGCGCTTACCTCGGCGCAAAGGAATCGGCATGAGCGTGGCGCCGACTCACAGCGCCGACGCAGTGACGCCCGTACTCGAGTTGCGTGGGATCCACGCGGGCTACGGCACGATCGACGTGCTGCACGGCGTCGATCTGGTCCTGCTCCCCGGCCAAGTGCATGCCCTGCTGGGACCGAACGGCGCGGGCAAAACGACGACGCTCGGCGTGGCGAGTGGTCAGATCGCACCGCACGTCGGGACGCTGTCGCTGATGGGCCACGATGTGACCGGAGGCGACACCGATGCGCTCGCGCGCGCAGGGCTCTGCCTGATTCCCGAGGGACGGGGAATCTTCCCGAACCTCACGGTCCTCGAGAACCTGCGCATGGCGACGTTCACGGGCACACCGTTTCGCGAGGTGCAGGACCGAGCGTTCGACTTCTTCCCGCGGCTCGGCGAGCGGCGCAAGCAGACCGCGGGCACACTCTCGGGCGGCGAGCAGCAGATGCTGGCGATGGCCCGCGCGCTCGCGACCGATCCCGCGGTGCTGCTGATCGACGAGCTGTCGATGGGCCTGGCGCCCATCATCGTCGAGGAGTTGTACGGACATGTACGCCGCACTGCCGAGTCGGGATTGTCGATCCTGATCGTCGAACAGTTCGTGCACGAAATCCTGGGCGTCGCCGACGTGGCGTCGATCATGCTGCACGGCCGCGTCGCCGGACATGGCACACCCGCCGAGATCGCCGATACCTTGCACGCCGCCTACCTCGGTGCCGACGGCACACTCCCCCACTGATCTGCTGAGTTCTGCTGAGTTCTACTGAGTTCTACTGAGTTCCCCGACCCGCCGACCCAGGAGCCTGCACCCATGAGCGAAACGATGCCCTCGGAGCGCCTCGAGGCCTTCCGCAGCGAGGTCGCCGAAGTCAGGATCGGTGGCGCCAACCCGGCGAAGTGGGAGCGCGCCGGAGCGATTCTCGGCCCGCTCCTCGCGCTCGTCGGACTGGTGCTCGCAGTTGTGGCCTACAGCACGGCGCAGGACGCGACGAACTTCGAGACGATCCACCGCCAGCAGGTCTTCAGTGCGGTCGCGGTGTGTGTCACCCTCATCGGCGCGGTGCTGTGGCTGCGAGTGTCGATCACGCGCCACCAGCGCTGGTGGATGATCCGCCAGATCCACGAACAGCGCGCCCAGACCGACCGCATCATCGCGGCCCTCACCAATCAAGACCAGGTGCGTCGATAGGTATCGCATAGCGATACCTATCGACGCACCCCTAGTTCTTGGGGACGTCGCGGAAGGGTTTGTCCTTGTCGAGGCGGATGTCGCCGGGCAGGCCGAGCACCCGCTCACCCATCACGTTGCGCTGCACCTGCTCGGTGCCGCCGCCGATGCGGATCGACCACTGGTTCAAGAACAAGTTCTGCCACATCCCTTTGCCGTGCGCGTCGGCGTAGTGGAGCATCCCGCGCGCGCCCTGCATGGCGAGCACGAGGTCGCCGTCGGCCGCCACGCGATTGCTGATCGCCAGCTTCATGACCGATGATTCGGGGCCGAGGACGCCACGTTTCGCGTTGGCGCGCGCCCGGAGACCGAGCATCCGCAACAACTCGAAGCGCGTGTAACAGCGCGCGAGTTCTTGCCGCATGGTGAGGTCGTCGGTGACGCCGCACTCGCGTGCGAGTGTGAGCAACGCCTTGAAGCCGAGACCCGTCCCGCCACCGCCGATCATCGTCCGTTCGTGAGCGAGCGTCGTGTTCGCAACCGCCCAGCCACCGTTCAGTTCGCCGAGCAGGTTCGCGGCCGGGATCCGCACATCCGAGAGGAACGTCTCGTTGAAGTGCGCGAACCCGGTGATCTGCTTCAACGGACGGACCTCGATGCCCGGTGAGTGCATGTCGACGAGGAAGTAGCTGATGCCCCTGTGCTTCGGCACGTCCCAATCGGTACGAGCGAGCAGGATGCCGTAGTCGGCGAAGTGCGCACCCGAGTTCCACACCTTCTGGCCGTTGACGACGAACTCGTCGCCGTCGCGATCGGCGCGGGTGGTGAGCCCGGCGAGGTCGGAGCCGGCGCCCGGCTCGGAGTAGAGCTGGCACCAGATGTGCTCGCCGCGCAGGATGCGCGGCAGGAAGTAGGCCCTTTGTGCCTCGGTGCCGTGGGTCATGATCGTGGGCGCGACCATCTGCGTCGCGACGTTGAAGAACCCGATCGTGACCTTGAACTTGGCTTCTTCTTGGAGCCACACCCGCTGGTGTTTGGCGCTCAGGCCGCGCCCGCCGTACTCGACCGGCCAGGTGATGCCGGCCCAACCGTGCTCGAACAGCATCCGCTGGTAGGCACGGCTGGCGGCGACGTGACGGTCCTCGGCCGCCTTGGAGGTGTCGGTGTCGCCGAGTGTCGTGCCGTAGATCCCGACGCTCGGTCGCAGCTCGAAGTGTTCGGCGAGAAAGGCGTGCGCGTCGGCGCGGAACGCCGCCAACTCCGGGGTCTCGTCGAGATCGTTCACCACTCAACCTCCTGGGACAGGTAGTGGCAACCTAGGACAGGTATTGGGCGGTCGATCCGGCGACGGGCATCGGGTCCTGGCCGAGCTTGCGGTGATCCCACGAGCGCACACGGGTCGGATCGACGCGCACGACCACGCGTTTGGCCATCATGATCTCGAGGAACGGGCGCATGTCCTCGGTGTAGTCGCCTTGGTAGCGCTCGAACACGCTGATGCCGGCCGACCAGTACTCGTCGCTCGTGGTGTCGTCGATGATCGTCGCCGTTCCCTCGATCGACACGCCGCGCAGCTGGTCGTACGACTGACCGGCCTCGACGCTGCACACGATGCGCGGGTCGCGACGCAAGTTCGCGACCTTCTGTGACTTCGCCTTCGTCTCGAAGTGGATCTTGCCGTCGACGAGCCCGTACCACATTGCGACGAGGTGCGGCATGCCGTTGGGTCCGATCGTCGCCATCGTCGCGGTGCGGCTCTGTTCGAGGAAGGTGGCGACTTCGGCATCGCTCATCACGATCTGGTTGCGTTGGTTGGCCACGGTGGTCTCCTGGTGTAGGTCGAAGCGAGCGGTGCGGGGCGGCGGATTCGCCCTCGTTGCAAGGTCAGCCGAAGAGCAGGCCGTAGTTGGCGCCGCGCCGGAGATGATGCCCACCGTCGATGTGGAGGTTCACCCCGGTGATCCAACTCGACTCGGGACCGACGAGGAACCGCACCGCCGCAGCGATGTCTTCGACGGTACCGGCGCGGTGCAGTGGCATCTGCTCGTGATAGTCGTCCATGAGCGCACCGCCCGCGGTGATCGGCGCCATGAGTTCGTCGGCGACGATGCCGGGCTGCACACTGCTGACACGGACGCCGGCTGCACCCCACTCTTCGGCCGCGTACCGGGTGAGCATGTCGATCCCCGCCTTCGCCGCGCCGTACGCGGGCAGGAACCGGTGCGGGAAGTGGCCCGCGCCGCTCGACATCGTGACGATCGCGCCGCCGCTCGGCGACTGCGCGGCCATCTGTCTGGCCGCGTGCTTGATCGTGAGGAAGGTGCCGGTGAGATTGAGGTCGACCGTCGCGCGGAATGCGTCGACGTCGGCTTCGAGGAGCGGGCCCATGTGCAGCGAACCGCCGGCGTTCGCGAACACCGCGTCGAGCCTGCCCGTCGTCTTCGCCGCGGCGGCCACCGCGGCCGCGATCTGCTCCTCGTCGGTGACGTCGGCCACGACGTAACGGGCACCGCGGCCGATCTGGTCGACCGCGGCGTCGAGGCGAGCCTCGGTGCGGCCGCAGATCGTGACGTGCGCGCCCTCGGCGGCGAGCAGCGTCGCGGCCCCGAGGCCGATACCGCTGCCGCCACCCGTGACGAGCGCGCCGTATCCCTCGATCGAACCCATCGTCGTGCTGCTCCACTGGTCGTTGGTGCCGTGCGTCGTGGCCGTGAATCGTGGCCGTGAATCGTGGCGTGAATCCTGGTCGTGAATCGTGGCCCTGAATCGTGGCCCTGAATCGTGGCCCTGAATCGTGGATAGTGGGGGTCGATCGAGTCAGAGGCCCAGGTGCTTGCGGACGAACTCGGCGGCCTGACCGATCGCCGCGTCGGACTCGGGGGCGATCTCAGCGAAGGCGTGGAACACGTGGATCATCTCCGGGAATTCGACGATGGTGCTGTCGCCGCCCGCGGCGACGATCGCGGCGTGGAGCCGTCGGCTGTCGTCGAGCAGTGTCTCGATCTCACCGACGTGGATGAGGAGCGGCGCGAGCCCCGACAGGTCGGCGAAGAGCGGTGAGGCGTACGGGTCGGTCGGGTCGGTGTCGCCGATGAACCAGTCGCGCATCTTCGCGATGCCGACCGGCTTGACGAGGGGATCGGCGTCGGCCAGGGTCACCATCGACTCGCCAGTCATCGTCATGTCGACCCACGGCGAGATCGCGACCGCGGCGCCGGGTTGCGCGACGCCGTCGTCGCGCAGCTTCACGAGCGTCGCGACGGTCAGGCCGCCGCCGGCGCTGTCGCCCGCGATCGCCAACCGCGACGGGGCCAGGCCGACACCGGACACGCCCGACTCGAGCAGGAACGAGTATGCCGTCGTCGAGTCGTTGACCGCCGCCGGGTGCGGATGCTCGGGCGCGAGGCGGTAGTCGAGCGAGAGCACCGGGGCGCCGGTCGCGCGGGCAAGCGCACCACAGAGGCGACGGTGCGTGTCGGGCGAACCGATGACGTAACCGCCACCGTGCAGATAGAGGAGTGCAGCGTCGTCGCGCACACCGGGGACCCGAGTCCACTCGCCCGGAACACCGCCGGCGTCGATCGGTTCGACGACGACGTCGTCGGCGAGCGGGATCAGGCCCGCGCCGGCCATCGCGGCGCGCAGATCCTGCGGGCTCGCGTCGGGGTCGCCGAGCAGATTCGATTCGCGCAAGAATTCGACGATCGCCACGAAGGCCTCGCTCGCCATGGCCGTTCAGCCCTCGAGCGAGATGGCCTGCTTCGGGCACAGGCGAACGGCTTCTTCGACCTTGCCGCGCAGTTCCTCGGGAGGTTCCTCCATCAGGACGTAGAGGAAGTCGTCGTCGCGCACCTCGAACACCTCGGGCACGATCCCCATGCACACGGCATTGCTCTCACAGCGGTCGAAGTCGACGACGACCCGCACGGCTGACCTCCTCGAGTGGTGGACGGATGACTGCCGGGCGGTGCCGGCGCGGCGCGACTGGCCCTCGACCGCGAGATGACCCTATCGCCACCCCCGCCGCGCTCGCCGGGGCACCGACGCGCCTTCCCGCGAGCGGCGACCCACGGCGCGAGACGGTCCGCGAAGATCGCGGGTCAGGCCTCGACGCGTTCGTCGACGCCGCTGCCGAATCGCTTCGCCATCGAGCACACGCGCCCGGTGTGTTCGGCGACGAGCATCCAGTCGAGCACGCGTGGCCCGCGGTCGACGTGGCGGGCGACGAGGTCGTGCCAGCGGGCGAGGTCGCGCAGGTCGGGGACCGCGCGGCGGCGGGTTTCGATGTAGACGACGCGCACCGATTCACCGATCCAGCGCGGGTCGGAGAGCAGGTGTTCGGCGAGATCGATCACATCGGCGTCGGCCGAGCAGGCGATCCCGGTCACGAAGCGGTCCCACGCGTCGAGCACGACCGCGGCACAGGGCGCCTCGAACTGCGTCACCGCGACCCGGCGCGCCAACCACGCCCGCTTCAAGCGCCCCCGCACCATCACAGATGCGCATCATGCCCGAATCGCCATGACCGGCACAAACTGTCCTTCGAAGCTCAGGGCTACGGTGCGGCCCATGACACCCATCGAAACCGTGACCGAGTTCTGCGCCGCATGGGAGACCGTCGACCTCGACCGGTTGATGTCGTTCTTCGCCGACGACGCGGTGTATCACAACATGCCGGTCGATCCGCTCGTCGGGCACGACGCCATCCGCGGGATGATCGCCATGTTCACCGCGGGGGTCGAGCGGATCGAGTTCCGCATCCTGAACGTCGCGGCCGCGGGCGACGTGGTGCTCACGGAGCGTCTCGACGTGTTCCACCAGCCAGGAGGCAAGACCATCACGCTGCCGGTGATGGGGACCTTCGAGGTCGCCGACGGCAAGATCACGGCCTGGCGCGACTACTTCGATCTCAACCAGTACATGGCGCAGACGACCTGAGCGCGCGGGTCACCATCAACGTGACGGCGGAGCGCCACCTCGGTCAGGCACATCGCGATCGAACCAATCCCACTGCCACGGCGTGATCGGCTCGAGGATCGCCGAACAACGGACCGCCTCGAGGTCGGACTCAACGTCGGACTCGGCGCTTTCGCCGTCGATCCACGCCAGGGTGATCGGTTCATCGACACCACCGCGCCGGCGCGACGCGAGTACGGGATCGGGTGTGAATCGCCACGCGCCGGCAACACCTGGCGTCGCACACAAGGTCTCGACGGGCGCGGCCTGCCCGACGACCACCCGCAGCGCACGATGGGGCCGCGCCGGGATCGCCTCGGCTCGAATCGCGACGCGCGGTGCGGACGCGATCGCGTCGAGCCTCCACGGTCCCGCCACGTGTGACCGCCGCGCGTCGAACCAGCGGCCCGGCGCGGCATGGAGTTCGGCCCCGAGGGCAAAGAACTCGTCCAACGTGTCTGCAACCGGATCGGCCAGGAGATACAGCGTCACGTAGTGGATGCGATCGAAGGGACTCGTGAGGCGGGCAGCGGCTCGGCGCTCGGGCGTGAGCACCCAGCGCTGACCGAACACGACGCCCGGCAGCGGGAACTGCTCGGGCATGTGATCGAACATGTGCCATTCGTTGTACGCCCGATGCCCAGCCGCGTCAGTGATTTCGGTGAACGAGAAGAATCCCACCTTCACCTTGCGCGCGGCATCACTCACCATCACTCACCGCTTTGCACGGTACCGCTCGGTCGCGCGACCTCCCCGTGCGCGGCGCGGCCGCGCCGGACCCGCAGCAGTGCACCGGACCGGGCGCGCCGCGTACCCTTCGGTCATGACCGCGACTCTCGAGCGCCCCGCGGCCACCGACCGCTACCTCATCGTCAGCTCGGACGGCCACGCCGGCGCCAACATCCAGGGGTACAAGCCGTATCTGCCGTCGCGCTGGCACGACGAGTTCGACACGTGGGCGGCGCAGTTCGTCAATCCGTTCTCGGACCTCGCGGCCATCGACGCCGACCGCAATTGGGACGCGTCCCGCCGGCTGCGCGAACTCGAGGCCGACGGGGTCGTCGCCGAGGTGCTGTACCCGAACACGGTGCCGCCGTTCTTCCCGTCGGGCAACCTGCTCGCCCCCGCTCCGACCGCCGCCGACTACGAACGACGGTGGGCGGGGCTCAAGGCACACAACCGCTGGCTCGCCGACTTCTGCGCGGCAGCACCGACCCGCTTCGGCGGCATCGCCCAGATCCTGTTACACGACGTGGACGCGGCGATCGCCGAGGTGCGATGGGCGCACGATCATCGCCTCTACGGCGGGATCATGCTGCCCGGCGTCGCGCCCGGAAGCGGGCTCCCGGCGCTGTACTCCGATGTGTACGAGCCGTTGTGGCAGGTCTGCGACGAACTCGGTGTCGTCTTGAACCAGCACGGCGGCGCCGGTCTCCCGGCCGACTTCGGAATGGACGCGGCGGCGCGCGCGGTGTTGCTCGTCGAGCTTCCGATCTTCAGCCACCGCGGCATGTGGCACCTGATCTTCGGCGGTGTCTTCGAACGCCATCCGGCCCTGAAGTTCGTCTTGACCGAACAGGGCACGGGATGGATCCCGGGTGCGCTGCGGAGCCTCGATTGGTTCGCGGGCCGCATGCGCATCGAGTCCGCCGCCGAGTACCAGTTCGGTGGCGAGGCGATGAGCAAGCTCTCGCTCACCCCGAGCGAGTACTTCGAGCGCAACTGCTACGTCGGCGCCAGCTTCATCCGGCGGGTCGAGTGCGAGCAGCGACACACGATCGGCGTGCACAAGATCATGTGGGGGACCGACTACCCGCACAGCGAGGGCACGACGCCGTACACGCGCGAGGCGCTACGCGCGTCGTGCTGGGACGTCGACCCCGTGGAGATGCAGCTGATGC